>ENA-OQBV01000174-OQBV01000174.1-human-gut-metagenome-genome-assembly--contig:-NODE-174-length-38421-cov-6.092129_pt1 | contig 38421 bp, 38 predicted proteins | sample MGYA00242750_ERZ504559 | MGnify/ENA primary metagenome ERZ504559 (study PRJEB26092, sample SAMD00036230) | human gut metagenome | host: Homo sapiens | study: EMG produced TPA metagenomics assembly of... | reverse complement strand
AAAGACAGGAAGACAAAAAGGCAAAAGAGTGCTGATGAGGCGAGAAGGGAAGAATATAAAGATCAGAAAGAAAAAGCGAAAAGGATCTGGATGTCAAGCATGTATTAGAAGAACAGATGCAGTCTGCGCAGGATGAACTGGTTATGTTAAACGAACAGAACATTAATCTTGGACAGATGCTTGCCACGGCGACAGAACGGTGCACACAGCAGAAACAGCAGTGGAAGAAAAACGTTGCAGACTGTGGAACTGGCATAGAGCAGACAGAGGATCAAAAAACTGTTTTTGCACAGCTTATGCAGATTGAAAACGAACGGAACACGCAGTTTTTTACAGGCAAAAAATAACAGGAAACGTGCAGAGCAGATCAAAGATGAATTAAAAGAAAGCGAAGAAACAATACAAAAGATAAGAGGAACAATCAGCAGTATTCAGGAAGAAATTGCAAAATTGACCGGAAACAGGGAAACTGCCGAAAAGCAGATCAGTGACGATATAAAATCTGCATGTAATTTAATTACGGGTGCTCTGATTACAAGTAATATAATTACATGTAATATAATTACATGTAATCAGAGCACTTTAACTGGAGATACAGATGTCAATACATTACAGACCATAAAAACGCTGATGGGAGTCAGGTTTTGTCAATAGAAGATTTTGATGCAAAACCATACCATGTACAGTCTGTGATTACTATGCTGCAAAGAGCAGCCGATGAGAAAAAAGCGGAACTTTCCAAAAAACAGGAAGACGAACGAAAAAAGACTGCCTTAGAAAAAAAGATTCCGCTCGATGAAACAGAAATAAAAACACTTGCCGACCAGATCAATGTGGCAGAACAGGAGCTGGTACGTCTGCAGACAGAGTACGCAAATGAAGAAAAGAGTCTCAATGAGCTGAAAGAGCAGGTAAAGGATGTAACAAAAGAGGGGGTACAGACACAGATAAACGAGTTTACCCTGAAAAAAAGAAATTTAGAAGAGAACAGAGAAAAGACAAGAGAAGCGTATCATAATTACGAAAAAAACAGAGAGACGGAAAAGGGCGTCATTCAGATGCTGCTTCGTCAGATTGAGGAAACAGAGAAAGCAATATCGTTTCCGGAAGAAGAGATCGAAAAACAGGCGGGAGAACTGCGTGCAAAAAGAAATGAGATGGAAGAAAACAGGGCTTCAAAATATACATCTTATTGTACTAATAGGGAAATCTGTAAAAATGTCAGCAAAAAACAAAAAGAAATCGCACAGACCGAACAAAAGTATGTCTGGATGAAATCTCTTTCCGATACGGCAAGTGGAATGTTAAACGGTAAGGCAAAGATTGAACTGGAAACTTATGTGCAGATGGCTTATTTTGACAGGATACTGATCCGAGCAAACCGGAGGATGCTTACGATGAGCAGCGGGCAGTATGAATTAAAACGTGAGGAAGAGACAGGAAGCCGCAAGGAAAAAGCAGGATTGGAACTTTGCGTGATTGATCATTATAACGGGACAAAGCGCAGTGTAAAGACGCTTTCCGGTGGGGAGTCTTTCCAGGCATCATTGTCACTTGCGCTTGGACTGTCGGATGAGATACAGTCTTATGCGGGTGGAATCCGTATGGATTCCATGTTTGTGGACGAGGGATTTGGATCACTCGATGAGGATGCCTTAGAACAGGCGTTAAAAGCATTGCTGCAGCTCACCGAGGGAAATCGTCTGGTAGGAATTATTTCACATGTATCTGAATTAAAAGACCAGATCGACAAAAAAATAATTGTGACAAAGCAGCGGACGCCGGAGGGTGTCAGCAGTGTTGCAAGAGTGGAATAAAAAGAAACGCAATTTGGGGTAAACAGGTGTTACGGCTTTCGTCGATGCCGATATTAAGATCCAAAGTTATTGACTGCGGCACTTCAATGTGCTAATATACTAAAATATAGATAAAATCATGAATCAGAGAATCATAACAGTAAAGTAACGATAAAAGTTGCGGAAAAGAGGAGAAGATGAGCGAAAAGAAAATACCGTATAAAATTTATCTGGAAGAGAATGAGATGCCGACACAATGGTACAATGTGCGCGCTGATATGAAGAACAAACCAGCACCGCTTTTGAACCCGGCAACTCTAAAACCGATGACCGCGGAGGAACTGGGGCATGTATTCTGTGATGAACTGGTAAAACAGGAACTCGATGATACCAACCCATACATCGATATTCCACAGGAGATCCGTGATTTTTACCGCATGTACCGTCCGTCACCACTGGTGAGAGCATATTGTCTGGAAAAAAAACTGGGGACTCCGGCAAAGATCTACTATAAATTTGAGGGAAACAATACAAGTGGAAGCCATAAATTAAACTCTGCGATTGCACAGGCATATTATGCAAAGAAGCAGGGATTAAAAGGTGTGACAACAGAGACAGGTGCTGGACAGTGGGGAACTGCACTTTCTATGGCGTGTGCTTATTTTGATCTTGACTGTAAAGTCTATATGGTAAAAGTTTCCTATGAACAGAAACCATTCCGCCGTGAGGTAATGCGCACATATGGAGCAAGTGTAACCCCGTCACCGTCTGAGACAACAGAAGTCGGCAGAAAGATTTTAGCAGAGCATCCGGGCACAACAGGAAGTCTTGGCTGTGCAATCTCCGAGGCAGTAGAAGCTGCAACGACGAGAGAAGGATATCGTTATGTATTGGGAAGTGTGTTAAACCAGGTATTGCTACATCAGTCAGTCATTGGACTTGAGACAAAAGCTGCTCTGGAAAAGTATGATATTACGCCGGATATCATTATCGGATGTGCAGGCGGTGGTTCCAATCTTGGGGGTCTGATCTCTCCGTTTATGGGAGAAAAGCTGCGTGGTGAAAAAGACTATCAATTTATCGCAGTCGAACCGGCATCCTGTCCGAGTCTTACGAGAGGCCGCTATGCATATGATTTCTGTGATACAGGAAGGGTCTGTCCGTTAGCAAAGATGTATACACTTGGCAGCGGATTTATTCCATCTGCAAACCATGCCGGAGGACTTCGCTATCACGGCATGAGTTCAACTCTGTCACAGCTTTATGATGACGGACTGATGGAGGCAAGGAGTGTAGAGCAGACTTCTGTATTTGAAGCAGCAGAGCAGTTTGCAAGAATAGAGGGAATCCTTCCGGCACCGGAGAGTTCTCATGCGATTCGTGTTGCCATTGACGAGGCGTTGAAATGTAAAGAAACCGGAGAAGAAAAGACTATCGTTTTTGGACTTACCGGAACCGGCTATTTTGATATGGTTGCATATGAGAAGTTTAACAATGGAGAGATGACAGACTATATTCCGACCGATGAAGAGCTTGCAGTGGGATTTGCAGGGCTGCCGAAGGTGGAGTAAAAATAGCAGAAACATGGGCTAGTGTACTGGCATATTGATATTTGCTGCCGGTACTGATATTACCAAATCTGCTTGGAATGGACGGAGTCTGGCTGTCGATCACAACGGGCGAGATACTCAGTATGATCATGAGTATTTACTATTTTATGAAATATAGAAAAATCTGGAGTGAGAAGTAAGAAAGATTTCATTGATGAATCAAATCAGGAAAAAGTTTTTTCCTGTGCAAAGTAAGAAAAAGATAAATTGACACACAAAAATAGATGTACTATCATCTGGTTAGATGCAGGTACATCTATTTTTTGTATGCTAATGGGAAAGTCATAAGTTAGATTTTAATTTTCAGAGTTGGTTAGGAGTGGAGATCGCAATGGACGAGTCAGGAAGAAAAATCACAAAGATCGCGCGTGAAGCGGGCAAGTTTACATTAAAGATGATGAAAGAGGAAGGAATCGGAACGGCAGAATTTGATTTTATCCATTTCATCCGGCACAATCCCGGCGTCACACAGGCGAAAGTCAGAGAGCAGTTAAAGATTGATAAAGGGGCTGCTGCAAGGCGTGCGGCTAATTTAGAGAGCAAAGGATATCTTTACCGGAAACCGAACCCGGAGGATGGAAGAAGCCAGCTTTTGTATGCGACAGAGAAAGCGGAACAGTTAAAAAATTCAAAGGCGTCCATTGAGAGCGTGTTTTATGAGTGGCTTTTAGCGGAGCTGCCCAAGGAGGAAAAAGCGGCATTTCTTGAGACGTTAGATAAACTTTACTGGCGGTCGAAGGAACAGCGGCGGGCAGAGTTTTGCGATGTGTCAAAACTCGTGCAGTCCGGTTCAGACGACAGGATGGAAATGGATGGTGAGTCAGATGAGTGATAAGTACGACAGAAAAAATGCTGGAAGTGAAAAACAAAAATTTGAGGCAGACCATGTGATTTCCTATTTTAAAATGGAGTGGAAAGTTCTTCTTGCGGTGACAGTCTCCGGGTTGATTTACAATTTAGGACTCCTTGCCGGACCATGGTTTGAGGGAAAAATGGCGGGCTGTCTGGTGGATATCCTTGGCGGCAGGGCAGGATTTCCTGATATGGGAAAACTGGTCGCAGCCTATGTGATCGCAATCGCAGTGGTGCAGAGTTCCAGATATATCAAGCGTTTTTATGTGAGACGTTTTGCAAACAATGTCAACCGGCGCATGAAACATGTTCTGTATGACAGCCTTGTACATAAAAGCCGGGCAGAACTGGAAGAGGAAGGCGCCGGAAATGTCATGACAAAAGCGATTCTGGATGTGGATGACTGTGCGGAGGGCATGCGGAAATTTACCACGGAGATATTTGATACAGGGGTAGCTTTGCTTGCATATGCCGGAATGCTTCTCTTTTATGACTGGAGACTTGCGCTTTTAAGCATGCTGTTCCCGCCGGTTTCGTATTTTCTGGCAGAGAAGATGAAAGGAATTGTGCAGAGAACCGGGGCAGCCTATAAGGAGCAGTCCGGGATCTTAAGTGCCGCAACCTTAGACCGGGCATCCAATGCGGTCACCTATCGTGTTTATGGATGCGAGCAGGAGCGAAAAGATGCGTATGAGAAAATCTTTCAGCTTACGAAAAATCTGCGGTGCGGGCGAATATATGGAGCGCGGCATTTCCGCCGATCTACCGTGTCATCTCGATGGCGGGTGTCATTTTCATTTTATATTTTGGGAGGTAAAAAACGTGCTTGGAAGTGGCTGGAGAGTCTGGGATGTTGCGGCATTTACCACATTTCTTACCTGTTTTACCAAACTTTCGGTAAAATCATCGAGTGCGGCAAAACTTTTTAACGCAGTTCACAAGGCACAGGTTTCCTGGAAGAGGATCAAACCCCTCATGAAATGTGTGGAACATGAAAGTGAAAGCAGAGTGCAAAAACAGGCAGAGCTTACGGTTTCCCATTTGAGTTTTGCATATCCGGGCGGGACAGATATTTATGAGGATATCACATTTTCTGCAAAACCGGGACAGATCATTGGTGTTACCGGTGCCGTGCGTCCGGCAAGTCTACGTTTGGAAAGACATTTCTGTGCGAATATCCTTATCAGGGAAGTATCCGTTTTGCAGGCAGAGAGTTAAACGAGATGGGAAATAGTGTGTTGACCGGAACCATTGGTTATTTAGGACACGACCCGGAATTATTTGATGACAGTATAAAAAACAATATTCTGATGGGAGAAAATGAGGATACAGAAACTTATTTGAAAGCAGTATGTTTTGATAGAGAAGTTGCAGAGATGGAACAGGGACCTGACACGGTTGTGGGAAGTGGAGGAGTCAGACTTTCCGGTGGTCAGGCAAAGCGTCTTGCACTTGCGAGAACTTTGTGCCATAAAAGACCGGTGCTGATCTTAGATGATCCTTTCTCCGCACTTGACCGGAATACGGAACAGGAAGTATATACCAATTTAAAGGCGATGACGTCAGACAGCATCGTGATCCTGTTATCCCACAGACTCTATCTTTTCCCGGAAATGGATCAGGTGATCTGGATGGAGCATGGGCATGCGGCGGTCGGCACACATGAGGAGATCATGGAAAAATACCCGGAATATGCAAGACTTTATGAGGAGCAGACGAAGGGAAGTACGGCGGAGAAAGTAAATGCAGGAAAATGTGCTGAAACAGAACAAGGCAGAAAAGAAAGGGGGCGTGCAGAATAATGCATAGCGGGACGTGCAGCAAATTGAACAGCGGGACGCATAGCAGTAAAAATGTAGGCAGTGTCATGTGGCGGACGATAAAAAAACAGAAGTGGCTTTCCGCCGGGATCGTGTGTGCAGTGGCCGGTGCAATCCTGACAGCGCTTCTTCCACCGCTCATTCTTGGAACTATTATAGATACCATGACGACGGGAAATGTGGTATCATTTTATCTGATCTTTGCATATTTTGGATTTACACTGCTCATGGGGGCACTGGAAAGTTCAAGGGAAGGACTGCTGATTGTGTTCGGGCAGAAAATCACGCACGCACTACGAAGCAGCCTGATGGATAAATATACGGATCTGACGGCAGATGCACTGACACATCAGGAGCCGGGGTCAGTGGTTTCCCGGTTCGTCGGGGATGTTGATACGGTGGAAAACCTGTTTACATCAGGCATTATCAGCATGTTTTCCGATGCATGCAAGATCGTCAGTATTCTTGCCGTCATCTGGTTTCGGAACAAGGGGCTTGCCATTGTGCTTTTGGTGTTGCTGCCGTTTCTGTTCTGGTTTACGCGCATCGTGCAGAAAAATATGCTGACCGCGCAGATCGAAAACCGCCGTGCTGTCAGCCGTGCCCTGGGCCATGTTCCGCAGACGCTTCACAACATCAGAACGATCCGGAGTCTCGGCAAAGAAAACTATATGGCAGAGCGTTATGATACCTGCATCGGCGAGAGCTACCGGGCGATGGAGCAGACAAATTTTTATGATGCAGTCTATTCACCAGTCATTCTGATCCTGAATGCGGTGGTTGTGGCGGTTGTCATGCTTTTTTCGGCTTCCGGCAATGCGAATGTATTAAGTCTGTTTGGAATGTCGGCTGGTACGGCGGTCGCTGTCATGAACTATATTTCGCAGATCTTTTCCCCGGTGGAGAGCCTTGGAATGGAGATCCAGACCATACAGTCTGCTGTGGCGGGCGTGCACAGGATCAATGAATTTTTCAGTCTGGAAGAATTACCGGAAAAGACTGATTACAGAAAAGAGAGTACACAAAAGAAAGATAACGTATTTGTGGAATTTCAGAATGTGACATTTGCCTACGAAGAACAAAATGTGCTAAATGGTCTCAGTTTTCAGGTAAAAGAAGGAGAACAGGTTACACTTTCCGGTCGCACCGGCGCAGGCAAAAGTACGATATTCAAGCTACTGCTGGGACTTTATGAGCCAAAGGAGGGCAGCGTGCTGATACAGGGAGTTCCGGCACAAGATATCCCGGATGCAGAGAAACGGCATCTTTTTGGCTATGTGGAGCAGGCTTTTCATATGGTTCCGGGAACGGTAAAAGAGCAGATCACGCTGTACGATCCGTCGATCACTATGGAGGATGTCCGTGCGGCGGCACAGATGACAGGGCTTTCGGATACGATCATGAGTCTGGAAAACGGGTACGATACGCCATGTTCCGATGAAATCTTTTCACAGGGACAGTGGCAGCTATTGTCGATCGCCCGTGCAGCGGCGGCAAAGCCGAAACTGCTCCTTTTAGATGAGATCACGGCAAACCTGGATGCACAGACCGAAAAAGAAGTTTTGCAGGCATTAAAGCGGGTAAGTGAGAATCGGACGGTGATCTCCATCTCGCACAGGGTGAATGCGACGACCGGCAGGGTGATTCAAATCTGAAAACGTAGTTTGTTCCCGCAGACCGGCTGCTCACAAAGGATTTCTGGAAGCGCTTGCATTAAAAATCCCTGTCATGGTGGTATACTGCATTGTCAATCTGGATGAGATCGTGAAGATACCGGCGGTTTATCTGCATTATAAAAAGTATATCTGGGTGAGAAATATCACAAGGGAGGAAGATTAAGAGAGAAAAATCCAGTCTTGACATTTTGGAAAAATGCTATATAATTACTTCAAAAATGAACAATACAAAAAAGAAGTAAATGGAGGCGGATCATGATAAATATGAGTATTGAATTTGCCCACAAAATGTCACTGGCGTACAGTGCAACCTGCAAGACACTCTGCAGGGAACTGAAACTGCCACAGACTGCGTTTGATATACTGATGTTTCTGGCAAATAACCCGGATTATAAAACGGCGAGTGATATTGTGGAAGTACGGAAAATAAAGGCGAACCTTGTCTCTGTCAATGTTGAGAAGTTGGTGCGGGATGGATACCTTGAGAGGAAAGCAGTGGAGGGTGATCGGAGAAAAGTCGAGCTGATCTGCACGAAAAAAGCAGAGCCTGTGATCGAAAACGGGAAAAAACTGCAGCAGGATTTTTTTGGAACAGATACTGTCTGGCGTGGATGAGGAGAAACGGAAAAAAGATGGCAGAGATCCTCAACCAGATGGAAAAGAATCTGGATGAAATGCTGAAAGGGGAGCACTGACATGAACATGTTACTTACAATAATCGTTACTTTTTTTGCAGGTATGGGGGCAGGGCTTGGAACCGGTTTTGCGGGAATGAGCGCCGCGGCGGTCATCAGTCCAATGCTGATCACATTTCTAGGGATGGATCCGTATATGGCGGTGGGAATCGCATTATCCTCGGACGTTCTTGCAAGTGCGGTGTCGGCGTATACATACGGAAAAAATAAAATCTCGATATCCGAAACGGTATCATCATGATGGTGAGCGTACTTTTATTTACCGTTTTTGGAAGCTATGTGTCAAGTCTGGTCCCATCTGCGGCCATGGGGAACTTTTCAGTCTTTATGACATTCCTTTTAGGAATTAAATTTATCGTGCGCCCGGTCATGACCACAAAAGAGGCGATGCAGGGAGTGTCGGCGGAGAAGCGGGCAGTGCAGTCTGTTATATGCGGTGTCCTCATAGGATTTATCTGTGGTTTTGTCGGTGCGGGCGGCGGCATGATGATGCTTCTGATCCTGACCTCTGTGCTTGGATATGAATTAAAGACAGCCGTTGGAACGAGTGTGTTTATCATGACCTTTACGGCACTTACCGGAGCGGCTTCGCACTTTGCAATCGGTGGTGCACCGGACTGGACCGTATTGATTTTGTGTGTTGTATTTACCCTGATCTGGGCGAGAATCGCGGCTGTTTTTGCCAACAAAGCAACGCCGAAGACCTTAAACCGTGCAACGGGTGTGATACTGGTTATTTTAGGACTTGTGGTAATGCTTTTTTTAGTACGGCAAACGGATATTCCGCAGGAACGCGCGAGGAATATTCAGGACAGGCGCTCAAAAAGAATATTGCCCGTGACAAAGTTGTAAGCGCCTCTAAGGTATATTTCAATCCAGACAGATTATCGTCACAAGAGTGCATGAACTTTCGGAACGTCACGGTGTGAAAATGCAGCAGATCGCGCTTGCATGGCACTGGGCAAAAGGTGTTGCATCACCGATAGCTGGTGCAATCGACCATAATCCGGCGGAGGGTGTGATGCTTTTGGATGAGAAGAAATGATGATGTATAGGATTTTGTTTAGTTTCACATATAAAAAAGCAAAAAAATATCTACATACTGTACAAAAATATCAAGAAAATATTAATAAAATCTAAAAAATGTTAAGAATGTGCTAACAATACAAAAATAATACGGTTTTCTTTGTACAAGATTCTGCCTATAATTAAATCATAAAGTTGCAGCGGCAAAGAGGGGCAGCGCAGCAAACAAATTAACCAATTACAGGAGGGTTTCTTATGAAGAAAAAAGTTTTATCCGCAATCGTATGTGCAGCAATGGTATTTTCCATGACAGCGTGTGGCTTACAGTCACCAAATACAGGTGGAAACAGCGGCGGAACAACAAATGCAGCATCAACATCTAATGCGTCCGCAACATCAGATGCAGCAGAAGCAGAAACAACAACTGAGGCAGCATCCTCAGGGGACAGCGCAACAGAACCGGTCGGACCGGCGGTCACACTGGTTTATGCAGAGGTTAACCCGTTAGAGGGAACCATCGTTGGACAGACAGCAACCGCTTTCAAAGACAAAGTCGAAGAGCTTTCCGGTGGAAGCATCACGATCGATATTCAGGCAAACGGTGTATTAGGAGCTGAGTCAGATGTCTTAGATACCATGCTTGGCGGCGGCGGTACGATCGATATGGCACGTATCTCTGCATTCGCACTGACAAGCTACGGCGGAGAAAAATCCAGTCTTTTATCTGTACCGTTCACATTCGTAAACAGAGATCATTTCTGGAATTTCGCTACATCAGATCTGGCACAGGAATTTTTACTTGAGCCGCATGAGAATGGAAGCGGTATCCGCGGACTGTTCTACGGAGAGGAAGGTTTCCGTCATTTCTTTACCGTAAAACCGGTTTCCGGAATGGAAGATCTTGCAGGCATGAAGATCCGTGTATCAAATGACCCGATCATGACAGGCATGGTTGAGGCACTTGGAGCAAACCCGACCGTTGTTGCTATGGGTGAGTTATACTCCGCATTACAGACAGGTGTTGTTGATGCAGCAGAGCAGCCGATCGCAAACTATCAGGCAAATGCATTCCCGGAAGTTGCAAACAACCTGATCTTAGATGGACATACATTAGGAGCAATTCAGGTAGTTATCACAGATGAGGCATGGGATAAATTAACACCGGAACAGCAGGATGTATTAACAGAAGCTGGTGAGTACGCTTCCCAGTACAACCGCAAGATCTCTGAGGAGACAGAAAACAAGATCTTAGACGAGTTAAAAGCAGATGGATGCAACGTTGTTGAAGTAGAGGATATCACACCATGGCAGGATGCATGTAAAGATGTGATCGAAGAGGCAACAAAAGATAACAAAGAGTTATATCAGCAGATTCTTGATATGGCAAACTAAAAGACTGATGTATCAAAGGAGCACAGAGAGAATACCTGCTCTCTGTGCTCCTTTTCTAAAGATGGCTATTTTTAAAGGAGGAAGATGAGTTTATGCCAAAATTTTTTTCAGACCGTTGATAAAATAAAACCGGCATATGACATTACATATAAGATCGTTTTATTCATATGTAAATTATTGCTGACGGCAGATCTTGTGATCACAAGCGTCTGCGTTGTCGGAAGATACGTTCCGTTTGTGCCGGATCCGGCATGGAGCGAGGAAGTCGTTCTGACACTGATGTCCTACATGGCAGTATTGTCCGCAGCACTTGCAATCAGAAGGAATGCACATATCCGTATGACGGCATTTGACCAGTATCTGCCAAAATCCGTGATCCGTGCACTGGATATTTTAGCAGATGTGGCAGTATTAATCCTTGGTGTGGTAATGATTACAGTAGGATTTTCCTATGCAGTCCAGATCGGTGCAAAAGGAAATTATGTAAGTATGCCAAGTGTTTCAAAATTCTGGATGTATTTCCCAATCCCACTTGCAGGAATTGCAATGGTGGTATTTGAGATTGAAGCAGTTTATAACCATATCAAAGGAATTTTTGTAAAGGAGGAAAAATAATGAGCGCACAAGGAATTGCAATCGCAGTATTGCTGATCAGCTTTTTAGTAATGATACTCCTTAGATTTCCGATTGCATATGCAGTTGCATTGTCATCATTACTTTGTTTACTGACACAGGGATTGCCGCTTACCACGATCTGTCAGCAGATGGTAAAAGGAATCAGTTCTTTCAGTCTGATGGCAGTGCCGTTCTTTATCACGATGGGTGTACTGATGGGCACCGGTGGTATCTCAGAAAAACTGATTGCACTTGCCAATGCCTGCGTCGGATGGATGACCGGTGGTATGGCAATGGTAAATATCGTAGCATCTTATTTTTTCGGTGGAATTTCCGGTTCTGCATCTGCTGATACTGCTTCTATCGGAAGTATCATGATCCCAATGATGGTAGATCAGGGATATGATGATGATTTTTCTACCGCAGTTACCATTACTTCTTCCTGTGAGGGACTTTTGGTTCCGCCAAGTCACAACATGGTTATCTATGCAATGTCAGCAGGTGGTATTTCCGTAGGAAGTTTATTCCTTGCAGGATATCTGCCGGGTGCTTTACTTGCAGTTTCCCTGATGGTAGGTTCTTACATTATCTCAAAGAAGAAACATTATCCAAAGGGAGATAAGTTCAGCTTTAAGGGATTATTGAAACAGATTGGTATTTCTATCTGGGCACTTGCAGCGGTTGTTATCGTAGTTATCGGTGTAGTTGCCGGATGGTTCACCGCAACAGAGTCCGCAGCAATCGCTGTATTTTACAGCCTGATTGTCAGTGTATATATTTACAAAGGACTTGACTGGAAAGGTGTATGGAAATGTTTAGAACAGTGTATCGATACCTTATCGATCGTATTGATCCTGATTTCTACTTCGAGTATTTTCGGTTACTGCCTTACCACATTACATGTACCGGATATGGTAGCAAATGCGATCGTAGGATTTTCAACAAACCCGATCGTGATTGCACTTTTAATTGACTTGATTCTTCTGTTCCTTGGCTGTATCATGGATATGGCACCGATTATCCTGATCGCAACACCGATCTTACTTCCGATCGCAACATCAATCGGCATTGATCCGGTACAGTTCGGTATCATCATGGTATTAAACTGTGGTATCGGTCTTTTGACACCACCGGTTGGATCCGTATTATTTATCGGTTCCGCAGTCAGCGGTGTAAAAATGGAACGTGTCGTAAAGGCAACACTTCCATTCTATATCTGTATGATCATTGTATTAATGTTACTTACATTCATTCCGGAAGTAAGCCTTCTGTTACCGAGAGTATTTGGCGGCTACGGCGGATGATTTTAGAATTACGGGAGGAAATGGCATGACATATCAATTTAAGAGCGAAGTGACCGCAGGAGATTTCTGGAAACTGACAATGAGCCGGACATATCGTTCGGTGGCGGGAGTCTGCAACATGGTCTTTACGGTGGCGATGATTTTATTTACAGCAAAATTTTTCCGTACCTCAGGGGATCTGATGCAGATGCTGATGCTCTTTGGATGTCTGCTGTTTCCGGTGATCCAGCCGATCGCGATCTATCTGAAAGCCAAAGGGCAGGCAAAAACGATGCCGAAAGATGTAGAACTTTCCTTTGACGATGCGGGACTCCATGTGACTGTGGGGAAAGAAAAGGAAAGCATTGGATGGAAAAAGCTGCGGGTGGCAAACGAGCCTGGCATGATGATCGTTTTTTCCGATGCAAGACATGGATATATGCTTACAAACCGTATTTTGGGAGCACAGAAAGAACCATTTTTTGCATTTGCAAAAGAAAGGATCGCAGAGACGAATTAGTGTATGCGGGCTGGCAGATCAGACAGCTAAATGGAGAAAGAAGCAGGATGGGACAAACAGCTTGAAGAAAAGGATAAAAAAGTGGTGGCAGGAGCTTACCATTCAAAAGAAAATAGCAGTGTTTACCGGGATGGTCTGTGTGACCATCCTGCTTTCCGTTGTTTTTAATGTCTGGGTTGTCCGGTTTTCACTGACCGATTTTAATGGTATTTTGCAGGACAATGCAAAGTGCAGTGAACTGATCCAGGCATTAGAGCAGGAGAGCACACTGTTTGAAAGCTATATGAGAAATCCGGATACGGAGAAAAAAGAAGCGTTAGAGCATTCCATGAAACGTACAAAACATGCGGTTTATGATCTGCCATTCCAGTATCGCAGGATCGGGGAACTCCGCTATGCAAAAACATGGTCGATCCGCAGCAGCTATGAAGTTTATTGCACTAAAAGAGATGCAATCCTGTCCATGGAAGATAATGTGACAGATTATGTCAGCAGGCTGTATGAAGTTTATGACATGCAGGACTACTTAAAGGATTATGCCGGAACACTTATGAATTATACGATCGAGGAGGGAGATGTTTCGTACCGGAAAAAAGTTCCGACACTGATCAGTGTTCCGCTGGTGGTAATTTTTGCAGGAATCCTGCTTCTTTTTGGAATTGCAGAGATGGCGGCACTGATGAAAGAAACGATCATGGCACCGATTTTTAAACTGGTACATGCATCACAGAAAATTGCTGCAAATGATTTCTTTATCAGGGATGTTGAGGTGGACAACAAGGATGAGCTTGGTGAACTGGTCCGGGCGTTCAATAAAATGAAATACGCCACAGGAGAGTACATTCAGGCACTGGAGGAAAAAAGAAAGACCTTAGATCTTTTGCATGAGGAGGAGCTTGAAAAGTTAGAGACGGAAAAGCGTCTGGAGATGACAAAGCTTGAACTTCTAAAAAGCCAGATCAATCCGCATTTTCTGTTCAATACCTTAAATGTCATCGGTGGAATGGCAAGCCTTGAGGAAGCGGAAACTACTGAAAAAATGATCCGTGCATTGTCGGCACTTTTCCGCTATAACCTGAAAAATCAGGACACGGAGGTGTGCCTGTCACAGGAATTAAAAATTATGGAAGATTATATGTATCTGCAGCAGATGCGTTTCGGAGACAGAATCACATACCGAAAGGATTGCAGCGTGGATGCAGATAAAGTCATTGTTCCGGCATTTACATTTCAGCCGCTGGTGGAAAATGCCATCATTCATGGACTTTCGAAAAAAGAAGAAGGTGGGACTGTCCGGGTACATATCTGGCAGAAAGATGGATTTACGTTTATTACCATTGGGGATAACGGGCTTGGAATGGACGAAGCAGCACTTATGCATCTGCGGGGAGAACTGGAAAAAGAAGATGGAAAGACAGGCATTGGCCTTGGCAATATTTTCCGGCGGATCCGTGCAATGTATCAGGATGGAAATGTAGAAATCTACAGTAAAAAAGATGTGGGGACTGTGGTAAAAATACAGATCAGACATAAGGAAGTGGGGGAGCATGATGTACCGTGTGTTGGTGGCGGACGATGAGCCGATAGAGAGAATGATTGTGGGGAGAACGATAAAAAAATATTTTTCCGGACAGTTAGAAGTTGTGGAAGCCGTAAACGGCAGGGAGGCGGCAAAGTTTTTTACAGAAAAAGATTGTAAGATCGCGCTGCTTGACATTGAGATGCCGGGTGTGAATGGTTTGGAGGCAGCGGAGCAGATCCGGGAGAAAGACAGGGATTGCAGCATTATTTTTCTGACTGCATTTGATGAATTCAGTTATGCAAAACGTGCGATCTCCGTACATGCACTGGATTATCTGCTGAAACCAGGGACTGAGGAAGAACTGGTAGCGGTGCTTGAGGAAGCAATACGGCTGCTTGAGGAAAAGGCAGATGGATCGCAGAAAAATGTCCGGGAAAAGCCTGTGGATATGCAGGAAAAAAAGAAGGATGCAGAACTGGAAAATGGCAATGTCAGGATGAGCGCTGTGGCAGAAAATATCAGACAGTATATTGACATGCACTATAAAGAAGATATTTCTTTACAGAGTGTAGCGGAGGAGATGAATTATTCAGACGCCTATTTCTGCAAAATATTCAAACAGTGTTTTGATAAAAGTTTCATTGGATATCTGACAGAGTACCGGCTGGAGAGGGCAAAGCAGCTTCTTGCCGATGTCCGTATCAATGTAAAAGATATCAGCGTAAATGTGGGATACCGGGATTCAAATTATTTTGCAAAAGTATTTAAGCGTGCCATGGGAAGTACTCCTACGGAATACCGCATGGAGATTTTAAAACAGATGAACACAGGGAACACTGCCGGAGGATTGGGATAAATGAAAAAAAGACGAATCTTGATTTTGTTTGTGGCAGTGGTTTTGACCGCTGGATTTTTTCTGTATCACAGGCTGCGCAGCGTGAGAGCTCCCGAATTTGTCCTGTCCTATGCGGAAAACCAGACAGAGGATTACCCGACAACACTTGGGGCAAAAAAGTTTGCCGAGCTGGTGGAGAAGGAGAGCAGCGGAAGAATAAAGATTTTAGTTCAGGCAGAAGGGGAACTTGGTGCAGAGAGCGGTGTGATCGCACAGATGCAGTATGGAGGCATTGATTTTGCAAGGGTTTCCCTGTCGCAGTTAGCAGAGTACATACCGGAATTAAATGTTTTGCAGATGCCATATCTGTATTCTGATTCGGATCATATGTGGAAAGTGTTAGATGGCAGGATCGGTAGTGACTTTTTGGAGAAAGTGAGTAAAAGCGAACTGATTGGCCTTTCCTGGTATGATGCGGGAGCAAGAAATTTTTATAATTCTAAAAAGCCGATCACCTGTCTTGAGGATATGGCAGGTATGCGTATCCGTGTGCAGGAATCGGAGGTGATGGTCGATATGGTGGAGGCACTTGGCGCGACGGCACTGCCGATTCCCTATGCGGATGTTTATTCCGCATTAGAGCGCGGAACGGTGGACGGGGCGGAAAATAACTGGCCTTCTTATGAGGCGATGAATCATTATGAGGTAGCGAAATATTATACCGTTGATGAACACAACCGGGTGCCGGAGATGCAGATCTGTTCGAAACATACATGGAACAAGCTTTCGGAAGATGACCGTCAGATGATCTTAGAGTGCGCAAAAGAATCTGCGCTGTATGAGAGAAAGTTGTGGAAAGAACGTGAGGCGGATTCTAAGGAGATCGCTTTGAAACAGGGTGTGGAAGTGGTAGAACTTTCTGCGGCAGAAAAAAAGCGTTTTCAGGAGGCGGTCATGGGCGTGTATGAAAAGTATTGCGCGGACTACATGGACGTGATCGAACAGATTATCGAAGAAAATAATGAGTGAGGAGAAACAGATGGATTTTTTACAGGATAAAATAAAAAAGAAACAGTTTTTATGCAACTACAGCGTTTTTTTGCTGAATGGAATGCTGGCACTTTCGATTGGATCCCTGCTTCCTTTTATCAGGGATGCAAGAGGACTAGATTATGCATTTTGCGGATTGATCGTAAGTCTGCATTCTGTGGGAAATCTGTTTTCTAGTTTTACCGCAGGATTGCTGCCGGTCGCGATTGGAAGAAAAAAGAGTATTTTGTTTTTTAATCTGTTTTTTGCACTTTCGTATGTGCTGATCATTTTCGGAAATCACAACTGGTGCATTGCAATGGCATTTTTCCTGACAGGTGTTGCGAGAGGAGCAACGAGTAATTTCTGTAACACGGCAATCAACAGTTTAGCACCGGGAAAAGCATGGACGATCAATGGACTGCATGCGATGTTCTCTGTCGGGGCATTTTTATTCCCGATTCTTCTGACACTGTTTACGGCAACAGGGGAATCCGGCTGGATCACAGCGTGTTATTTTATGCTTGCGATGGGAATTTTAAGCTGGATATTATACGCAATGATCCCAATGGAAAATGACCGGGTGGAAAAAGAGAAAAAAGACGGCAGTTTCGGATTCTTCTCAGAACCGCTGTTTTATCTGTGCGTTGCAACATTATTTTTCTATCTCTGCGCGGAGCAGGGTGTCATCGGATGGATGATCACATATTTTAAGGATACAGGATTTCTGCCGGCATCCCTATCCCAGATGACGGCGAGTGTACTCTGGGTGATGATTTTAGCAGGACGTCTGACGACAGCCTGGCTGTCCACCAGAATGCAAAAAGAAAAACTGCTGCCGATCATGGGTGCAGGACTTGTATGCTTTTTCTTTTTACTGTTATTCAGCCGCAGTACCGTATGGATCGTGATCGGTATCATGGGTTTCGGGTACAGCATGGCGGGAATCTACCCGACGACGGTTTCCTTTGCAGGAAATCTCATTGAAAAATATCCGATCGCGTGGAGTTTTATTTTAACAATTGCAAGTATCGGTTCGATCGTAATGCCGTCGATCATTGGGAAGATCGCAGAGACAGCAGGTATCTTTTATGGAATGGGATCGATCGTGGTCGTTGTGTTTATCGATATGGTCTGTATTTTAGCGTTGGTGCGTTATCTGAAAAAACAAAATCAATAATATTTTTACATACGAGGGGGATTTCATATGAAAACGAAAAAAAATCAGATCTGGAACTTTAACAATGAAATTGATGCAGAAGTTTGCGGCGAGGGCATGAAGCGCAAAATATTAGCGTACGCCGATGAGATGATGTGTGTGGAGAATCATTTTGAAAAAGGTGCCATCGGTGCACTGCATCATCACCCGCACACTCAGATCACCTATGTGGTGTCCGGTCAGTTTGAATTTACAATCAACGGAGAAAAGAAGATCGTAAATCCTGGTGATGCCCTGTTAAAGAGAGATTCCATCGAGCACGGCTGTGTCTGCCTGAAAGAGGGAATCCTCTTAGATATTTTTACACCGATGCGGGAAGAATTTGTGCAGGATCAGGATTGACAATCCGCGCACAAAATGCTAAAGTACGGTTAATGCGAGGAAGTGAAATAGTAATCATGGAAAGTGTCCAGAGAGAGGACGGCAGGTGCGAGTCTTTCACGGAACATGATGAACCGGTCATGGAGCTGCATACCGAATGGAAACATCAGGCTATGCCGGGTTCTCCCGTTACAGAGATAAGGTATCAATGAAAATTTGTACCGGAGTGCAGGAACATCCTGAAATTAGGTGGTACCGCGGATTAAGATAATTCGTCCTAAGCTGTATTTAATTGCAGCTTGGGACTTTTTTTTATGTACAGGATTTATTATAAGGAGGCAGACAATGAAATTAGAAAAATTAATCGGAGAACGTTTTCGTGAAAGACCGGCAGACTGCGTGATCGACAGCCATGCCCTGATGGTAAAAGGCGGCTACATGAAATACATGGCAAACGGCATTTACTCTTCCTACCTTCCGCTCAAACGGATCACGCGAAAAATCGAGCAGATCCTGCGGGAAGAAATGGACAAACTAGATGGACAGGAAGTATCATTTCCAGTCGTGATGCCGGCATCCCTTTGGGAAGAATCCGGCCGTTATGAGAGTGTGGGAGAAGAACTGTTACGTTTTACTGACCGGAACAATGCAAAGATGGTGCTTGGAATGACACATGAGGAGGCAGCCGTACATTTAGTTCGTGAGTATGCCCAAAGCTACAACAAATACCCATTTATGATCTACCAGATCCAGACAAAATTCCGGGATGAGGCAAGACCGAGAGCCGGATTGATCCGCGTGCGCGAGTTTACAATGAAAGATGCGTATTCCTTCCACACCAGTCAGGAAGATTTAAACCAGTACTACGAAAAATGCCACAAAGCATACGAGCGTATTTTTGAGAGAGCAGGCATTCCGGAGGTCGTATCGGTGGCTTCAGATTCCGGTATGATGGGCGGAAGCCTTTCCCATGAGTTTATGCTTCTTACCCCGGTCGGTGAGGATTCTATCGTGCTGTGTAATGAATGTGATTTCCGCGCAAATATGGAAGCGGCAGAAAATATCTCTGATATTGCAAGAGATGTGGTGTCCGCAGAACTTGAAAAAGTGCATACGCCGGACATTCATACGATCGAGGATATCTGTAAATTTTTTGGGGATGAAACCTGCAATTCCTGTAAGGCAGTTGTATACCAGAAAAATTCGGATGACACCTATGTGGTCATATTTATCCGCGGCGATCTTGAAATTAATGAGACAAAACTGGTCAACTATTTGAAAGATGAGATACATCCAGCCATCATCACCGAAGAGTGCGGATTAAACGCAGGTTATATCGGACCGGTCGGACTGAAAATAAATGGAGATGCCATCGTTTTATATGACAGATCATTAGAAAACAGAAATAATCTTTCCTGTGGTGCAAATGAGGACGAGTACCATTATAAGGGACTTGATATGCAAAGAGATGTGCCGGATGCAGAATATCATGATTTTGCAAAGGCATATGAGGGCGGTATCTGCCCGAAATGCGGAAAAAAGACGATCCGTATTTCCAGAGGAATCGAGGTCGGAAACATCTTCCAGCTTGGAGATAAATATACGAAAGCCATGAAGATGACTTATGTGGATCAGAACGGAGAGAGCAAAACACCAATCATGGGCTGTTATGGCATTGGTGTCGGCAGACTTGCCGCCGCTGTCTGCGAGGCACATCATGATGAGTACGGACCGATCTGGCCAAAATCGATCGCGCCGTGGCAGGTTCATCTTTGTGCGGTAAGAGCGGACAATGAGGAAGTCAGAAAGTTTGCGGATGATCTGTATGAGAAATTGCAGGAGATGGGGATCGAGGTTATTTATGATGACAGAACCGTGAGTGCCGGTGTCATGTTCTCCGATGCCGACTTGCTCGGTATCCCGCTCCGTGTTATTGTGAGCCCGAGAAATATGAAACAGGGAGTCGTCGAGGTGGCTTCCCGTGACAAGACGCTTCAGACACAGGTAAAAATGGAGGAAGCGGCAGAGCAGGTGAAGAAGTATCTGTGATAAGGTGATATTATTCTGGATAGGAACCCCAATGATTGAGAAAGAGAAAAAGTGGTTTATGAGCCTGATAAGAGGTATACTATTGTTAGTGATGCAGGCTAATTCATGACAATAGAATGTTTGCGGAGCGTGCATTCTATTGTTTATACTGTAGATTGAATAGGAGTGACAGAATGGTAAAAGGTACAATGTTTTCCGGTGAATCAAAAAATATAGAGTCTAAAGTTTCATTACCAGACAAAAGTGAAAAGTACGTGAAAACAATCGTAGCTTTTGCTAATACGCAGGGCGGCAAGCTGATTGTCGGTGTAGATGATAAAAACCATCAGGTTATTGGTGTGGAAAATGATATATTATTTCAGACCATGGATGCGATAGCAACTGCAGTTTCAGATTCATGTATGCCACAGATCATTCCAGATATTGAACCACAGACAGTGGAAGGAAAGACGATTATTATAGTATCTGTCGAGGCTGGAAAAAATCGACCATATTATCTGAAATCAAAGGGAAAAGAAAATGGTACCTATATACGTGTAGCAGGGACATCCAGACAGGCATTTCCAGAAAAGATAAAAGAACTGGAAATGGAGGGTGCTAGAATTTCATGGGATGAACTTACATGTGTGGGATATACAGTTACTGAAGAAGCGACAGAAAAACTTTGTCAGGATATCGAAGTTTTTCGGAAAAAAGCGGGAATGTCAGAATATTCTGTTAAGAAGGAGTAGCTTATTAATTGGAAGATTCTCAAGCAGAGTGAGGGACAATTATTGGCGACAAATGCCTATGCGTTGCTGACATCCGGGTATTTTCCGTTTTCTAAAACACAATGTGCTGTATTTAAGGGGACGGGTCCAGCAGTATTTTTAGATAAGCGGGAGTTTACAGGTCCTATATATACACAGATATAGGAAACGGTAGATTTTGTATTGAGAAATATAAGGCTTGGAGCAACGATTGAGGGATTAGTGAGAAAAGAAAAATATGAGCTTCCACCAGAAGCAATCCGGGAAATGATTATTAATGCCCATTGCCACCGAAATATTTTAGATGAATCTTGTATTCAGGTTGCGATTTATGATGATCGTTTGGAAGTAACATCTCCGGGAGGTTTATATAATGGACTGACTTATGAAGAAGTTATGAATGGTCATTCAAAAATCAGAAACAAAGGAATTGCTAACATATTCAGCCAGATGGGGCTTATAGAGGCATGGGGCAGTGGAATTAAAAGAATTCTAAATGCAGCAGAAAAGTATGGACTTCCAAAGCCGAGAATTCAGGAATTTGATAATATGTTTCGTGTAGAACTTTTCAGAAAGAATTCTTTGACAAAGCGAGAAAGAATTGATTTCATAGATGAATTAGAATTGGGACGGAGAAGAGACGGAGAAAGTTCGGAGAAGGGACGGAGAAGAATCGCCATATTGAACTGAACGATACGCAGAAGAGAATTCTTAACTTTCTTTCTGATGATCCTAATTTGTCCGCAGTAAGATTAGCAGAGCAATTAGGAATCAGTAGTCGAAATGTAGAAAAGAATATAAAAAAACTAAAAGAATACGGTATTCTTATTCGACATGGCTCGCCAAAGAATGGATACTGGGAGATTGTTGTTGAAAATTAAAAAAGAAATTTATGGAGAAAATCATGGAAATAAAAAGCATACTGATCAAAGACACCACAAGAGAAGAAAGAATCCGCATAGTACAGGAAGGCTTGAACCAGTGCGGGGGAGCCTGCGATTTCTGCAATGGCTGTGACAATTTAGGCGGCGGTTCTGTTGATGCATTTTACGAGCCATACATCAATGGCGAGAAGGAACTGCGCGAGATCAATGAAGAATACAGAAGCAACTCCGGTCTGGTAAAGTAGGTGCAGTATGAGACCGCCAGAGATAGCATCTTCCACAGAAGAGGAAAGAAGACAGTATATCAAAGATACCTTTCCGTGTATCGCAGACTGCGATATGTGTGGACTTTGCACCGTATTTAAGGGCAAAGATCCGGAACGTGCACATGCAGATTATATCAGCGGAAAACGAAGTTATCTGGAGGTGTCTGCGGATTACAGGTAAATAGCTGCTGAAAGAATAAAGAAATGATTTAAGAACCATACACTTTTTTGCTTAAACAAAATGGCAGAAATGACGATATTAACAAAAGAAACAATGATGTTAAGATTTATTTGTAATACCGGGGGTAAAAATGAGTTATACGATCAATTTTTCAAAACAAATGTCTGGGATTTTACATCCGAATCCGAATATGTTAAAGAGCACGAAAGAAAAAATGGAGAGACAGTCAGAGCGGGACAGTAAAGTTGCATTTTTTGAGGCACAGAAAGAAAATCTGAAAAATATGAAAACCGAAACGGTGGAGGATATTGCCAAAAAACTGGAAATGTTCCATACCTATGAGGATGAGATCGCTGCGGCAAAGCAGGAGTATAACAGTTCGCAGATGTTTCATATCATGGATGAGGCGGAGGAAGAGGCTGAGAAAAGAGCCAAAGAGGCAGAGAAGAATAAGCCAAAGACCGAGGAAGAAAGAAAAGAAGAAGCTGTGGATGAGGCGCTTGGAACAGACGATGACAAGGGAATGCTTGCTGAAAATATGGAGAAGCTGTCAGAGATCACAGATCAGATGACAGAAGAAATGACCGGTGACCTGACGGAAAACATCGAAGCACTGCCAACGGAGAAAGCACCAGAAGAAACTGCAGAGAAAGAATTATCAGGACAGAAATTATCAACGAAGGAACTGTCAACCGAGGAAAAATTACAGCAGGATGCCATAGAGAAAAAAGCATATCACCCGTTTGACATGCGCGCATAAGAATCCGTAAAGGACTGGGGGAAATGGTTAAAGCAGCCGATAAATAAAGTAACCACTCGGTCCTTTCAGGGGAGTGGAGCAGTCCCGACTGACAGACGGACTGCAGAAAGGAGAAAAATGACAGTTAACGGGGTAGGAAGTTATGGAACATTTGCTGTATCCGGCAGTTCCGGGAGAAACGTAAAGTCCGGACAATCGGTTCGTTTTAATTTTCAGGCTGCAGGCGAGAAGGCTGATAATCTGCTTGCCGGAATGAAAGAACTAGATACCGGAAAAAGAAGTTCTGACAGGAGTATATTGGAGGACAGCGGTTGCTTTGACAGCAGTTATTGGTCCGAAAATATGAAGAAAGCGGCAGAAACGGCAGATTCAGAGCAATCTGTCACAGATTTACGGGAAGAATATGCCAGGCTTTTAAAAGAAAAATCTGAGGAGATCTTTACAAAAATCAAAAATGGTGAAACGGAAAATTCCTATCAGATCGGGTCACAGTCCTTTACAGAGAAAGAGTGGGATGAATTTCTCAGCAAATTCGATTCCTTAGAAGATGCGATCCGGAAACTGATGGAGGAAGAACAGGAAAAAAGAGCGGCAGAAGAGCTGGGAAAGGAGAAGGAAACATCTGTGGAAGAAGCATCCATGGAAAAAGTATCCATGGAAAAAGGGTTCCAGACGGAAGGTGATCTGCTCACGGCAGATTCCACATCCTGTACATATCCTGCCGATCAGCCGGATAAAGAGGATATCCGCTATATCACCTGGTATACCGAGGAGGGTATTTTCTGCCGGAAAGCGGGACAGACAGAAGGCTATGAGTGGTCTATTTCTTTTGAGAACAGGGAACAGTATGAAAAGGTCATGTCATTGATCGGTCAGCTTCCGTCCGACTGGAATCTGCGTTTCGAGGCGCATGAAAATTTCTGGAGAGATTTTTTTAGATGATAAGATCGACGTGGATGATTTTATGGATTTTATGCGCAGCATCAATCAGGGTGAAAAGATATTCTGCCGGTATCCGGGAGGTACTTTGTATACCGCCGATGAGATCGATTCACTGATGTTTGAACAGTATTTAAAGGAAAACCATATGACACTGGAAGATTACCACGCCAGCCAGGAAGCCTTTCGGGCAAAGCATGGATATCCGGGATATTATTAAAAAGATTCGGGGGTCAAAAAATTGAAAACCACCTTTTGCCTCCCGAATCTTAAAAATTATTAGCAGGTGCCGTCTGTAACACAAAAAATTGTGTACAGGCGGCACTTTGTGTTATACTCTGAATACGAAAGATGTATCTGAGTTTTTAGAATGTCAAATCACACAAAGTATCGCTTTGTTTTGTTCGAATATCTGAAAATAAAAGAACAGATTATAGAAAGTGAGATATGAAGAAATGCAGTACCACGGAGGAGACATATACAGTAATCGAGAAAAAAGGACAATCAATAAATATAGAAAGGGAAAGTGATATGCAAGAAAATATAAATTTTATTGTGGCAATAGTTACGTCTCTTATTACAATGTGCACATTAATATATAATACTTTTTTTAAGGGTGGTTTTAAACGGGAAAAACAATATTATAATAAGATATTGATTCCATTTATTGAAGCGTTAAAAGCTGGAAATGAAAATGCGTTACAAGAGATAAAAGATCAGATAAACCATACCGATGAATGTGTTCCAAAATATGTTATACATTTGATAAATACATCTCAAATCCAAACGGATAATACGATAACAGATAAAAAGTTATTAAAAGTATTTATATATGATTACTTGGATATTTATCCTAATGATGATAACAGGATGGATCAATTACCATGTATAATTCTTAAAATTTTTACATATTTTAAATTTTTTCTAGCATTTTTGTTCCTTATGGTAGGTAATATGTATTTGTTTATAATCATAAATAGTTTTTTGCAATATGGAATGGATAATGGATTTATTTCATCTCTTACATCAAATATTAGAAGAATAGATTGTTTTGAAATATTAAGGGCTGTAATTTGCTATGGATTATATGTGGCTGTTATTTTTTGGGCTAAAAATTCTAATATAGATAGATATACAACTCGAAAGAAGAAAATTGAAAAAATGATTTGCAGGAAAGTTAAGGCTTATGATAAAAGAAATGACAAGTATGTATATTAAAAAACAAATAAGAAAGAAAGCAACGCGCTAGGACAGTTATGAATCAAGCAGTTTGTAGCTGGCTGTTTGCTTTTTAGATTTAATTTCCAAAAGTGAGAAAAGTTATGAAATATTTATTCAAAACTTCGTACCCAGCATGTTATAATTGATGTAGTTGAATATGAAGGCTACAGAAAGGTTACTCACCGTGAGGAGATTTTATATTTATAATGAGGAGAAAAGGATTATGATTAAATTAGAGAAAAAGAAAAGTTGCATTATATGGATTCTTATGACAGTGATAGCACATTTTTTGTTTGTATGACGGAAAGTAAGCGTAGAAGCAAAAACTGTAACAAAGGATATTACAATAGGGAAAGGAAAAACATATGCCATTGAGCAGACTTTTAGCGGAAAGGCAACATTTAAGACTAGCAACAAAAAGATTGCTGTAATAAAGAATGGAAAAATCATAGGAAAATCGATTGGAAAAGCTAAAATTACGATAAAGGACAAAGGAAATACATATATATATAAAATTACTGTTGCGAAAGCATACTTAAACCAAAATGAAATTATAGTTAATGTTGGAAAAACTGTAAATCTTAAAATAAAAGGCATGAAAGGGAAAGTAAAATGGAGTTCCTTGAATAAAAAGGTAGCGACTGTAAAAAATGGTAAAGTTACTGGAAAGAAAACAGGTAAAACGGTTATTCAGGCAAAAATAAATGGTACTATCTTGAAATGTAATGTTAAAGTGGAAAAACCGGAGCTCAGCAAGAAGAAAGTCACTATCGAGAGTGGAAAATCGTATATATTGAAAGTAAAAGGTACAAGCAGGAAAGTGGTTTGGACGTCTTCGAATAGAAATGTTGTTACAGTAAAAAACGGTAAGATTACTGGAAAGAAACAGGGAAATACGACAGTCATTGCAAAAGTAAACGGATCTGTATTAAAATGTAACATAAGGGTTACAGCTGCAAAGAAGCCGCATAAAGATGATGCACAAAATACTGAGAGTACAGAAGATAAAAAGCCTGATAATAATGACAGCATTGAGACAAAAACACCAAAATTAAGCACTACATCTATTACTTGGAAATTTGGTGATGGGGATGATGGAACGTATTTAACATTGAATAATGCAGATTGTGATGATGTTATATGGAATACGTCAGATGAAAAAATAGTGCGTATATATCCTGAAGGAAATAGTGCTGTAATATATAATAATTTAAAAGGTGGAAAAGCTATTGTAACAGCAACTTATAAAGGAAAGACATATTCTTGCAATGTAGTAAGTTATAGCTTGTATAAAACCAATATTTCACGCGAAGAAGGAACGGGATTTGATTATGATGAATCAGCGAAAAATATGGATGAACTCGTAAATACGGAAAACTTTTTAGGAGTTTCTTTGGATTGGACGTGGAATAGAACGGATTTGGTTCAGAAAAAGACTACACCAGATGGATCATACACACATTATATTGTGGAGGATAGCGGAACAACGGAAGTTACAGGAATCTCCAAGGATGGCTTCACGAAAGCTGTGGTAACAATTAATAGTTATGGAAAATACATTGATAAAAAGGGTACTTATGATGAGAAACTTACAAATGAGGTATATAATTTATTAAAAACAGAAGAAACTAGAAATACAGATATTTCATCATCATGTTATTCTATGCCAAAAGATCAGTTGGTATTTTTGCTTTCAACAGCAGATAGATGGTACAATGGAGAGATATCAGATCGAAAAAGAGTGAATTTGTTTCGTTATACGCCTTTTAAAGATGCAATGTGCTCTTATTCGATGTATGGCGATAGAGAATATATGTTTGGCGATAATAGTAAAATAATAGAAATAGATAATGCGAAAAATGCTAGTGATGTGGTAAAGGGAATAAATACATATATGGGATCGCAGAATTGGGCAAGACTATTACTATATATTAAGGTGCATACTGATTTAAATAAAAAGTATGTCTATATGGTAACATGTTAATATTTTTACGGAGCCGAGGGTGCGGACATTTTCTTGGACAGGCTAAACAGCCACTCCAAGAAAATGTCCGTACCCTCCCGTCTTTTTACGAGAAATGGGTAAGGAAAAAGGTTTCACTTTTAATATAAGGGTGAAACCTTTTTATATTGTAAAGGTTTCAAGTTCTGTTTCAAGATCATTAATTCGCTTTAACAGATAAAGCCTTACCTTTTCATCTGGCGTGTGATCGGCTTCATATTTTAACTTATTTATAGTATTCTGTTTGTTCGCCCATTCTTTTAGAAAGTTTTGTATATCAGGAGAATTAAAAGAATAGATTACAAAGTGCCGTCTGTAACACAAAAAATTGTGTACAGATGGCACTTTGTGTTATACTCTGAATACGAAAGATATATCTATATTTTTGGAACGACAAATCACACAAAGCGTGGTTTCGTTTTGTTTCAATGTCCGAAAATAAAAGAACAGACTACAGAAAGAGAGAAATAAAGGAATGCAGTACCACGGAGGAGATATATACCGCAATCAGATAAGACAGGATTTTTCGGTGAACACCAATCCGCTTGGAATGCCGGATTCGGTAAGGGAAGCACTTCATCAGGCGGTGGAGGAGGCGGAACATTACCCGGATATCCATGCACAGGAACTTACAAACGCAGTTGCAGAACAGCTGCGGATATCAGAGAAAAAGCTTGTGTTTGGAAATGGTGCATCAGAATTGTTCCATGCCGTTTTACACGCAGTAAAACCATCGAAAATGCTGATCCCGGTGCCGTCCTTTTTAGGATATGAAGAGGCGGCAAAGACCATGGACTGTGAAGTTATTTTTTATGAGATGAAAAAAGAGGAAAAATTCTGCCTGACCGAACGGATTCTTGATGCGTTAGACGAGAGCATTTCTCTGGTATTTCTGGCAAATCCAAATAATCCGGTCGGAAATCTGGTCGAGCCGGAACTGATTTTAGAAATTGCAGAAAAATGCAGACAATGTGACATTACACTGGTGCTGGATGAGTGTTTTATGGAACTGACCGGAAAAGAACAGAAATATTCCTTTTTAAGTCATTTAGAAGAATTTCCGAATGTGGTCGTGGTGCGTGCATTTACCAAATTATATGCGATTCCGGGGGTGCGGCTTGGGTATCTGGTCTGTGAACAGACTCTGGCGGAAAAGATTAGATTGCAGCTGCCGGAGTGGAATCTTTCGGTATTCGCCCAAAGGGCAGGAGTCGCTGCAATCAAAGAGCAGGGATATGTTGCACGCGCTGTGTCCTGTATACAGACGCAAAGGCTGTTTTTGCGTGAAGAATTAAAGGCGGCAGGATGCATTGTGTATGATTCAGATGCAGATTATCTGTTGTTTTACAGTGAAAAAAAGCTGTATGAACTTTTTTTACAGCGTGGTATTTTGATTCGTGACTGTAGTAATTTCCGGGGACTCCAGAGCGGTTATTACCGGATCGCGGTAAAATCGGAAGAACAGAACCGGATATTTGCAGAGGTGTTGAGAGAGATCCATGGAAATGCGCAGGCAGTAGAATTTGTACTGCCGGGAGAGATCGAGGGGCGCAGTTTTGCAATTATTACAAAAGAACTGGAAGAACGCGGTATTGTGATCCCGAAAGAGCAGGAGCCGGTGACAAAAAGAGTGATCCACACGAGTGCGGATTTCGGATATGCAGATACACTTACTTTTTCGGAGAATGCAGTGGAGATTGCAAAACACCTGATCCGCACAGGAGCGGACATCGTGACAGACACAAATATGGCGCTCTCCGGTGTCAACAAAAAAGTGCTTGAGGCACATGGTGGAATGGCGCATTGTTTTATGGCGGACGAGGAGGTTGCAGGAGAGGCAAAAGAACGCAAGGTGACAAGGGCGGTCGTTTCCATGGAACATGCGGCAAAACTGGACAAGCCGATCATATTTGCCATCGGCAACGCACCAACGGCACTGATCCGTTTGTATGAGCTGATTTGTGATGGAATTTACCGTCCTGCATTTATCATCGGAGTTCCGGTCGGATTCGTCAATGTGGAGGTGGCAAAGGAAATGATCCTGCACACCGATGTGCCATGTATCGTGAACCGGGGAAGAAAAGGAGGCAGCAATGTGGCTGCTGCGATCTGTAATGCACTTTTGTATGAAGTGCGGCGGGAGGATGCAGCGAAAAAGGTGGATTGATATTTACAAATGGAAATGGAGATACCTATGCGTTACGGATTTACGACCGGAAGCTGTGCGGCAGCGGCGGCAAAAGCGGCGGCATATATGCTGATCACCGGAAAAATAAAAAATGAGGTAGAGATCGAGACGCCAAAAGGGATTCGGTATCATGCTGAAATCACAGATATCCGGCGAAGTGAAACTGCAGTGAGCTGTGCCGTGATTAAAGATGGCGGAGATGATCCTGACATTACGACGGGCGCACATATCGTGGCAGCGGTTTCAAGGATTGACGGCGGCATACAGCAAAAAGAACCGTCCGTGCATCGGCAAAAGAGTACGATGGATGGCAGCATGCAGCAAAAAGGGCAGTCCGCGCATTTACAGAGAATTGTGATCGACGGGGGATATGGTGTCGGACGTGTTACAAAACCGGGATTAGACCAGCCGGTCGGAAATGCAGCCATCAATCATGTGCCGCGTGAGATGATCGAAAAAGAGGTGCGGGAAGTCTGTGCGCTCACGGATGAAACGGCAGATCTTCTGGTGGAAATTTCCGTGCCGGAGGGGGAGACGCTTGCGGCACAGACGTTTAATCCGAGACTTGGCATCACAGGCGGAATCTCCATCCTTGGGACGAGCGGTATTGTGGAGCCGATGAGCAGCAGGGCACTGCTTGAAACAATCCGGGTAGAGTTAAATCAGAAGCGTGCCATGGGGTATTCCATTGTGGCAGTCTCACCGGGAAATTACGGACTGGATTATATGAAACGGACTTATGGTTATGATCTCGATAAGAGTGTAAAATGCAGTAATTTTATAGGAGATACGATCGATATGGCGGTGGAAAATGGATTTGAAGCCATGCTTCTGACCGGTCATATCGGCAAGCTGATAAAAGTCGCCGGCGGCATCATGAACACACACTCGCGGGAAGGAGACTGCCGGATGGAACTGATCACGTCATCTGCTCTGTCAGCGGGTGCCGATGCAGATACGGCACGTCAGATCCTTTCCTGCGTGACAACGGAAGAGGCGGTTAATGTGTTGAAAAAAGCCGGATTGTGCGAAAAGACGATGGAACTGATCATGCAAAAAGATAATGTTTTACCTGAATAAAAGAGCCGCAGGGAAAATTGCGGTCGCGTGTATTTTGTATTCCAACGAGCACGGAGGACTTGGAGAGAGTGCAGGGGCGGCAGAGCTGCTTGCGAGACTGAAGGAGGAGAAAAGATGATTTATTTTGCAGGTGCCGGCTGTGGGGCGGCGGATCTGATCACGGTGCGTGGAATGAAACTGTTAGAAAAGGCGGATGTGGTGATCTATGCAGGATCACTGGTAAATCCGGAGCTGCTTTCCTATACCAAAGAGGCATGTGAGATATATAATAGTGCCACGATGACGTTAGAGGAAGTGATCGAAGTGATGAGAAAGGCAGAGTCGGAGAGCAAGATGGTAGTGCGCCTGCATACCGGGGAGCCAAGTCTTTACGGCGCAGTCAGGGAGCAGATGGACTGTCTCGATGAACTTGGAATTTCTTATGAGAGCTGTCCGGGAGTTTCCGCCTGCTTTGGTGCAGCTGCATCTCTGCAGATCGAATATACACTGCCGGAGGTCTCACAGAGCCTTATTATTACCCGTATGGCAGGAAAAACATCGGTGCCGGAAAAAGAGAGTATCGAGAGTTTTGCAGCACATCAGGCATCCATGGCGATCTACTTAAGTACCGGTATGTTAGAGGAACTTTCCAGACGTCTTGTGGCAGGTGGGTATACGAAAGACACCCCGGCAGCGTTAGTGTATAAGGCGAGCTGGCCGGAAGAAGAAGCATACCTGTGTACAGTGGAAACATTGCCGTTAGTTGCAAAGAAACATAATATTACGAAAACAGCACTGGTTCTGGTGGGAAATGTTCTTGCAAATAAACGCTGCGCGCGCTCAAAACTGTATGCGCCGGATTTTGAAACGGAATTCCGTAAAAAGAAGGAGTAACACATGCAGATCGATATCATGAGTTTTACCAGGCGCGGGATAGAACTCTCGGCAAAGATACGGGAATGTCTGTATTCGTGTGGGAAAGGGTACGAAGTGTGTCTGTATACAAAGTATGGCAGATATCAGGAAATATCAGATGCAGAGATACAGACTGAGTGGATCCGGGAACACAATCGTGCCAATGGCAAAAATCCGGTTTATGTCAAAGAAAGCATCTACGACTGGATGCGCGCGCGTTTCGAACAAAACAGAAATGGGAAAAAGACAGCAGTCATCTGGATCGGCGCATGCGGAATCGCGGTGCGCGCCATGGCACCTTCTCTGCGTGATAAACTGACAGACATCCCGGTTCTGGTGGTGGACGAGGCGGGACAGTTTGTTATCCCGGTTTTGTCCGGACATTATGGCGGAGCAAATGAACTTGCAGGACTGCTTGCAAAACGGATCGGTGCAGTGCCTGTCATAACAACGGCAACCGATGTCAATCATGCGTTTGCCGTGGATGTTTTTGCGAAAGAAAATGGACTTTTCATACAGAATAAAGAGGAAATTGCAGGAATTTCGTCGAAAATTCTCGATGGGAAGAAGATTATGATAATGACAGGCGGGCGGGTGGAAGGAGAGATACCAAAATCGGTACTGATATCTGACATAACAACATGTGAAGAAAATCTGCCACAAAAGTGGTCGGTGAAAAAAGAACAGGACCATATATCTATGCCGGATGTTGTGATTTCTGCAAGGTATCCGGTAAAAAATATTCCAAAGAGTCAGGTCATAGATGAACAGGTGGATGTTAAAACGCATACAGATCCGCTCTGGCTGATCCCCCGCACCATCATCCTTGGCATGGGCTGTAAAAAGGGAAAATCCTGTGAGGAGATCGGGCAGTTTGTCTTAGAGACATTAGAACAGGAACAGATATCCATACAGGCAGTTACAGCGCTTGCCACGATCGATCTGAAAAAAGAAGAACCGGGATTTTTAGAATTTGTAAAAAAATATGGGCTGGACTTTCTGACGTATCCGAAAGAAGTCTTAAAAGAAGTGCCGGGAACCTTCAGCGGTTCGGCATTTGTGTCACAGACAGTCGGCGTGGACAATGTGTGTGAACGCGCAGCGCTTGCAGCATGCAGGAAAGAAGATAAAGAGAAAATAAAGCAGCCTGGATGTGGCAGTGAGGGAAAAGAAAAATCGTATATGCAGCAAAATTGTGACAGCAGGGAAAATCAGAAAAAAATGTTAGTACAGGGCAGGTTACTGCTCAAAAAGAAGGCAAAAGACGGAATGACGCTTGCGATAGCTGAGCGGGAATGGAGTGTAAGATTTGATGAAACATAAAATATATATTGTGGGAATGGGACCGGGAGAAGAAGCAATGATGACGATGCAGGCGTATGATACACTGCTGGCATGCGATACGATCATCGGCTATCAGGTTTATTTAAAACTGTTAGGCGAAGCATTTGCGGAAAAAGAGCAGCTTTCTACACCGATGAAGCAGGAGCGGGAGCGCTGCATCCTCTGTTTTGAGAAGGCGAGGGAAGGGAAAAAAGTTTCCCTGATCTGCAGTGGGGATGCGGGGGTCTATGGAATGGCATCTTTGATGTATGAGATCGGGGAAAGTTACCCGGACTGTGAACTTAGTGTCGTGCCGGGCGTCACCGCTGCACTTAGTGGAGCAGCGTGCCTTGGAGCACCATTAAACCATGATTTCTGCGTAATCAGCTTAAGTGACTTACTGACGCCGTGGGAAAAAATAGAAAAACGTTTAAGAGCGGCGGCGGATGGGGATTTTGCGATTGCGATCTACAACCCGTCCAGCAGAAAACGTGCGGACTATCTGATGCGTGCCTGTGATATTCTGTTAGAGACAGTTGAGGAGACACGCCCGTGCGGATATGTGGAAAATATCGGAAGAGATGAGTCAAAAATGGAACTTTGCACGTTAAAAGAATTGCGGGATCGTCAGGTCAACATGTTTACGACCGTGTTTATCGGTAATTCAGAGACAAAGATCATAGACGGACATCTCGTCACTAAAAGAGGATATCATATATGAAACGGATATTGATTTTTTCAGGCACTACAGAGGGCAGACAGTTAGCGGATATTTTAGATGCATCCGGGATCTGCGCGGATGTCTGTGTCGCCACGGAATATGGGCATGAGGTCATGACCGAGGGGCAGTACCGGAATATTTACACCGGAAGACTTACGGAAGAAGAAATGAAAGAATTCATGCAAAAGGGAGACTATGCTGCAATCGTTGATGCAACGCATCCCTATGCGGTCGTGGTTTCTTCTAATATCAGGCAGGCGTCCGCACAGGCAGGACTTCCGTATTATCGTCTGCGGCGGACACTGCAGTCGGCCGGAGATGACAGCGATGTAATTTATGTAAAGTCACAGCAGGAATGTGTCCGCGCGTTAGAGCAGACCAGTGGCAATATTCTTCTTACAACGGGAAGTAAGGAACTGCACTGTTACTGCGAAAATGAGGCATTGAGGGAGAGGCTGTTTGTCCGTGTCCTGCCAGGGACAGAGAGCATAGAGATCTGTCATAAAAACGGCATTTTAGGGAGACAGATCATTGCCATGCAGGGCCCGTTTTCCGAAGAAATGAACCTTGCACTTCTCCATCAGTATCAGATCCGTTATATGGTCACAAAAGAGAGCGGTGCGTCCGGTGGATTTTCAGAGAAGATCAGTGCCGCGAAAAAGGCAGGGGTATCAGTATTTGTGATCGAAAACCCGGAGACGGAGAACGGGGAGCAAAAGGAAAATCTAGAGGAAATTCTTCAGGAAATAGAACGTTTGACCGGTAAACACATTCGAAGAAAACAGATGCAGGTATCTCTTGTCGGGATCGGCATGGGAAATACAAAACTGATCACAGAGGAAGCGGCGGAGCGTATAAAAGGCGCAGATCTGTTATTCGGGGCAAAAAGACTGCTGGATGCGGTGCCGGCGAAATGGAATGTAGCTGCGGAACGACTGCCGTATTATCTGGCAAAAGACATTCTTCCATGCCTTGATGATGCAGGTGAAAAAAGTGGGAAAGCCATTTTCCATGCAGTCATTTTATTTTCCGGCGATACCGGATTCTACAGCGGTGCAGAAAAAATGGTGCAGGCATTGCAGGGCAGGGAGAACACGGAGGTGTCCGTCTGTCCTGGGATTTCCTCGGTTTCTTATCTGGCTGCGCGCAGTGGTAACAGCTGGCAGGATGCTAAAATCGTCAGCCTGCATGGGACAGACCAGATGGATCGTTTGATAAAAACGGCAGGGATGAGAGAAAAAGTGTTTGTTATTACATCCGGTGTTTCGGACGTCCGCGAAATCGGGAAGCGGCTGATCGAATGTGGATTAAAAGAGACGACTGTGACGGTCGGATATGCGCTGTCCTATCCGGCGGAACAGATAAAAACATTGTCCCCGGAAGAATGTATGCAGCTTACCGACGAGGGACTTTATACCTGTCTGATCCAGAATCAGGGGATTTCGGGAGAAAAAAAGAATTCTGATCCAAAATTCCTGACGCATGGTCTGCCGGATGACGCATTTTGCCGGGATAAGGTGCCGATGACAAAGGAGGAAGTCCGGGAGGCGGCAATCTGTAAAATGCACCTGACACCCGACGCGGTGGTTTATGATATCGGAAGCGGGACAGGCTCAATCGCGGTCGAGATGGCAAGGCTGTCAGACAATCTTACCGTCTATGCCATTGAGCGAAAACAGGAGGCTGTCGCACTGATCGAAAAGAACTGCACAAAGTATGGACTTGCCAATGTAAAAGTGATCTGTGGGGAGGCACCCGGGGCACTTACAGGGCTTCCGGTTCCAACTCATGCATTTATCGGTGGAAGCAATGGCAGTTTAAAGGAGATATTAACGGATTTATACCGGAAAAATCCGCGTATGCGTGTGGTAGTGACGGCAATTACGTTAGAGACGGTTGGGGCTGTTTCTTCTATATTAAATGAGTTTCCGGTGGAACAGGAAGAAATCATCCAGATGTCAGTCAGCCGTGCGAAAAAGGCGGGACGTTACCATCTGATGCAGGCGGAAAATCCGGTGTTTATCCTGTCGTTTTATTTTGCAGGAGGGACGGAGTCATGAGGACACCAAGAATACTGATTGGCGCGACAGGAAGTGGAAGCGGAAAGACTACGATCACCTGTGCACTGCTTGAAATATTAAAAAGACAGGGGAAAAAAGTACAGGCATTTAAGTGTGGACCGGATTATATCGATCCGATGTTTCACCGCACGGTACTTGGAATACCATCGAAAAATCTGGATACGTTTTTTACCGGGGAGAAAATGACGGCAGAACTGTTTATGGAGTCTGCAGTAAATGCAGATATCTCTGTGATGGAAGGCGTAATGGGACTGTATGACGGGTTAGGCGGGATCCGGAAAGAAGGATCTGCCTATGACCTTGCGACGGTGACAGACACGCCGGTCATTTTAGTCATCGATGCGCACGGAATGGGGAGGAGCATTCTTCCGCTGATCGCCGGTTTTCTTTCCTATGATACGATTCATCTGATCCGTGGAATTATTTTAAACCGCACCTCCGGCGCATTTTTTGAGACGATACGGCCGGAGATCGAGAAGAGTTTTCCAGTAGAAGTTCTTGGATATTTTCCAAACCAGAAGGAGATTCTTTTAGAGAGCAGACATTTGGGACTTAAACGCCCGGAAGAAGTAGAAAAGATGGCGGAACTGCTGGCAAAAACGGCGGATATGTTAGAAAAGACCGTCGATATAGACAGGCTTTTCGCAATCGCGGAGGGGGCATCAGAACTGCCGGAAGGCAGCACATTAGAAAAAGACAGTTACGGTAAGCAGAAAGTACATTTGCAAAAAAGCGGAAAAAGACCCGTGATTGCCGTGGCACGCGATGAAGCGTTCTGTTTTTATTATGAGGACAACTTAAAGGCACTTGAAAAAGCCGGCGCAGAGATTGTATTTTTTTCACCGCTTCATGATGGAAGTGTGCCAAAAGAAGCGGACGGTCTATTGCTTCCGGGAGGGTACCCTGAACTCTATGCGAAAGAATTATCTGAAAATAAGACGATGCTTGCGGATATCAGGGAAAAGGCGGAACTCGCGATGCCGATCGTTGCTGAGTGTGGCGGATTTATGTATCTGCATCAGACGATGGAAGATACAGAGCATCATGTTTATGAGATGGCAGGCGTTGTGCCGGGAGACTGCTTTTACACAGGGAAACTGGTTCGTTTCGGGTACATCGAACTTACGGAAAAAGAATCAAACTTTCTGCCGGAAAATGGCAGCATAAAAGGGCATGAATTTCATTATTTCGACAGTACCGCAAACGGTGATGACTGTGTGGCATTAAAACCGGTAAGTGGGAAAAAATATGACTGTGTTTTTGATAAAAATTCATGCTTTGTGGGATTTCCGCATCTTTATTATCCATCTGCGCCGCAATTTGCGGAAAATTTTGTAAAAAAAGCAAAAAATTATGCGGACAGGTCAGAAGTAAATAGCTAAGGAAGCATTTTAATGCAGCAGGATAAATAAATTGTTGTGAAATACAAAAAATATGAAGTGAAAACACAGGAACAGAATTTAAGTAAAAACAGGGGAATACAACCGTGAAAAATACAGAAAAAACAGGGATCCTCTACGGAATCGGCGTCGGACCTGGTGACCCGGAGCTGGTCACATTAAAAGCGGTACGGATCGTTGGAGAGTGCGATACCGTGATACTCCCGGCAAAAAGCAAAGAGGACTGCATCGCCTACGGAATCATGAAAGAGGCATGTGGGAAAATTGCAGAAAAAGAATTGATATGTATGCCCTTTCCGATGACAAAGGATGAGAGCGGACTTACCGCGGCGCATGAGCAGATCTGTCTTGAGATAAAAAAATTATTAGATAACGGCAGACAGGTGGCTTTTTTGACGATCGGAGATCCGACGGTTTACTCCACTTACCAGTATATCCATAAACGTGTGGTAAAAGGCGGCTATGAGGCACATATCGTAAACGGAGTCCCGTCTTTTTGTGCGGCGGCGGGGGCACTTGGAATATCGTTAGCGGACAATAAAGAAGAGATCCATGTGATACCGGCATCCTATGAGATAGGAAAAACAGCAGAATTTTCCGGAACCAGAATTTATATGAAGTCCGGGAAGAAATTAGGAGAATTAAAGCAGATGCTGCAAAAACAGCAAAAAGATAGCAGACTGGAAGTGTATTCGGTAGAAAACTGTGGTATGATGAATGAAAAAATAACCACAGAGGTGGAAAAGTTAGATGATACCTCCGGTTATCTTACCATTGTGATCGTAAAGGAGCATTGACCTTGGAAAATTCCTATCGTTATTTTGAAAACAGGGCATGTAAATATTATCCGTGTCATGAGGTGGAAAATGATGAGATGAACTGCCTGTTCTGTTTTTGTCCGCTGTATGAGAGAGAACACTGTCCGGGCAATCCGGAATATATTAACAGTAAGGGCAGAGTCATCAAATCCTGCATGCACTGCACATTTCCCCACGAAGCGGAAAATTATGATATTATCATGCAGTTTTTAAAAAAGAAAGCAGAGACGGAAAAATAAGTGACAGAAGAGAAATTTATTCATACTAATTTAAAAAACGAACTGACACACGATTTCCTTGTGGAAATTTTAAAGCATTACCATTATGAGCAAAAAGATATGGAAATGCTAAAGGAAGTTGCAGGGGAACTGCGCGAATGCCTTGCCGGGGAGGAAGGATTTTACTGCATGACGAGGCGTCAGTGTGAACAGATCCTGAATCTGTGCAGAGAAGAAAATTATGCAATCGGGATATTTACGCTGGGGAGCAGGGTAGATGAGCTCGAGAACCGTTACAGCAGCACAGAGCGTTTAAGAGAAGCATATGCAGTTGAGACGATCTGCTGGGAGCTTTTGCGGAAAGGATATGACATGTTTCAGAGGTGGGCAGAGGCACATTTGAAACAGCGCCTTGAATCTTACATTTTTTTGGCTC
>ENA-OQBV01000172-OQBV01000172.1-human-gut-metagenome-genome-assembly--contig:-NODE-172-length-38636-cov-3.661871_pt1 | contig 38636 bp, 34 predicted proteins | sample MGYA00242750_ERZ504559 | MGnify/ENA primary metagenome ERZ504559 (study PRJEB26092, sample SAMD00036230) | human gut metagenome | host: Homo sapiens | study: EMG produced TPA metagenomics assembly of... | reverse complement strand
TGACCTCGTTGACGAACTCGTAGGTCTCGCCCTCTTCGGTGTTGAGCGGCTCGAAGTTCATCAAGACCTTTGCGAACTGGCCGGAACCACCGGTCTGCTTCTTGTGCGTGTATTCCTGGTTCATGACGGCCTTGCGGATCGTCTCACGGTATGCAACCTGCGGGTTACCCACGTTGCACTCCACCTTGAATTCACGACGCATACGGTCGACGATGATGTCGAGCTGCAGCTCGCCCATGCCGGAGATCAGGGTCTGGCCGGACTCTTCGTCGGTCTTCACCTGGAAGGTCGGATCTTCGTCGGACAGCTTCGCCAGAGCGATGCTCATCTTCTCCTGATCGGCCTTGGTCTTCGGCTCCACGGCCACCTCGATCACCGGATCCGGGAAGGTCATGGATTCGAGGGAGATAGGCGCCTTTTCGTCGCACAGGGTGTCACCGGTGGTGATGTTCTTCAGGCCCACGAAGGTGTAGATGTTGCCGGCTTCGGCGGCATCGACCGGGTTCTCCTTGTCGGCGTGCATCTGGAAGATCTTGCCGACGCGTTCCTTCTTGCCCTTGGTGGAGTCAAGCACGGTGTCGCCCGGGGTGACGGCGCCGGAGTAGACGCGCACGAACACGAGCTTGCCGTAGAACGGGTGGGTAGAGATCTTGAAGACCAGGGCAGAGAACGGATCATCGGTGGTCGGCTTGCGATCGATCTCGATGGATTCGTCCTTAGGATCGAAACCGACGATGGACGGAACGTCCTCCGGGCTCGGCAGGTAGTCGACGACGGCGTCCAGCATCGGCTGAACACCCTTGTCCTTGAAGGCGGAGCCGCAGAGCACCGGATAGGCTTCACGGTTAATGGTGAGCTTACGGATGCCGCTACGGATCTCGTCCTCAGTCAGTTCGCCGGACTCGAGATACTTCTCAAGCAGCTCTTCGTCGGATTCTGCGACCTGGTCGAGCAGCTCTGCACGATACTGCTCGGCCTTGTCCTGCAGGTCGGCCGGGATGTCGGTAGTGTCGTAGTGAGCGCCCATGTCGCCGGAAACGTCGTTCCAGACGTAAGCCTTCATACGAATCAGATCGACAACGCCAGCGAAGTCGTTCTCAGCGCCGATCGGCAGCTGCACGACAAGCGGGGTCGCGCCCAGCTTGGTTTTGATGGTGTCGACGGAGTAGTAGAAGTCAGCGCCGAGCTTATCCATCTTGTTGATGAAGCAGATACGCGGAACGCCGTACTTGTCAGCCTGACGCCACACGGTCTCGGACTGCGGCTCCACACCTTCCTTGCCGTCGAACACGGCAACGGCACCATCGAGCACGCGCAGGGAGCGCTCCACCTCGGCCGTGAAGTCCACGTGGCCTGGGGTATCGATGATGTTGATCTGGAACTTCTGCTTCTCGTCATGGGTCTGACGGTTCCAGAAGCAAGTGGTTGCAGCGGACTGGATGGTGATGCCGCGTTCCTGCTCCTGAGCCATGAAGTCCATCGTCGAGGCACCGTCATGGGTCTCGCCGATCTTGTAGTTCTTGCCGGTGTAGTACAGGATACGTTCGGTGGTAGTGGTCTTACCGGCATCGATGTGAGCCATGATGCCGATGTTACGGATCTGGTTGAGATCATTGAGCACGTCTAGTGCCATGAGTGTTCCTTAACTCTCGTTCTCGACTAATTACCAGCGGTAATGAGCGAAGGCCTTGTTGGCCTCTGCCATCTTATGAGTATCCTCGCGACGCTTGACAGAAGCACCAAGGCCATTGGAGGCATCGAGGATTTCGTTGGCCAGACGCTCAGCCATGGTCTTCTCACGACGGGCGCGGGAGAAGTCGGTCAGCCAGCGCAGGGACAGAGTGTTCGCACGAGCCGGCTTCACTTCGACCGGAACCTGGTAGGTAGCGCCACCGACGCGGCGGGAGCGAACCTCGAGGGATGGACGGATGTTGTCAAGAGCGCGCTTAAGCACTGCCACCGGCTCCTGATCAGTCTTTTCCTTGACCATATCGAGAGCGGAGTAGACGATGTCTTCGGCGATCGACTTCTTGCCGTCGAGCAGAATCTTGTTGATGAGCTGTGCCACAACAGTGGAACCGTAAATCGGATCCGGCAGCAGCTGATGCTTCTTGGAAGGTCCTTTACGTGACATATCTCTTACTTCGCCTTCTTTGCTCCGTACAGGGAACGACCCTGCTTGCGATCCTTCACACCCTGGGGTATCGAGGGCGCCACGAACGATGTGGTAACGAACACCCGGCAGATCCTTGACACGGCCGCCGCGCACGAGCACAATGGAGTGCTCCTGCAGGTTGTGGCCTTCGCCCGGGATGTAAGCGGTGACTTCCACACCGGAGCTCAGGCGCACACGAGCGACCTTACGCAGTGCCGAGTTCGGCTTCTTCGGGGTGGTGGTGTAAACACGGGTGCACACGCCGCGGCGCAGCGGGCTTCCCTTCAGTGCCAAAGTCTTGGACTTCTTCGGCTTTGCCTGACGTCCCTTACGGACGAGCTGTTCAATAGTAGGCAACTTGAATTCTCCGATTCAGTGGTTTCTCTTGCTTTTGTGTGACCGCCGCACTGCACCCACACTCCACGCATCTGAATCGTGAAGATAGCCACAGTCCACCGGCCCGATGGCCCATCCCTCTCTCACCGTCGCATTGCTGCGCGTGATGCAATCGAGTTCCGGGATATCCCAACCCGCACGCCTGTCACATAAGGCATGCCGTTGGCACACACGAATTATCAGTATACGGATTCCCAAGACATTCCAACATGCCGTGTCGCAAATCGCAAAAGGGATGGCCCCGGATCCTTTCGAATCCGGGGCCATCCACTCGGGAAGGAGGTTCCCACTTCTTTGCTACGCGCTACCTTACGCGTACTCTTCAGTCTCGTTGTCTGTTTTGCATTTGCGGCCCGGCGCCTGCGCCGTACTACCCCATTGCCGCTGTTTCGAATCGCTATTGTTCAGTTATATCTTAAAGGCGTTGCGCATGAACCTCACGGCCATCGGCGCTTCGTTGCGACCTGACGAATTCTCGACTGATCCACAACTCCGGCCTTCAGTTACAGTATACCCCAAAACGAACAAAAAACACGGGTGAAGACACCCTTAAATCCCAATAATTTCAATCATTTTGCCTACATCAGCGCAAAGCAACAAAACATCACAATGACACGTTTGCACCACTCAAAACAAAACATTCCCTGAATCGTTTTGAAAGATTCAGGGAATGCGCAATATGACGACGGAATCTACTGACGAATGTCAGCTGTTAGCTGTTTCGGCAGCGTCTTCGCGGGCCTTCGCAGCCGAGCCCTTCTCGCCATTGTCGGAATCAGGATGGATCTGATGCCTGTCATCATGCTCACGCCACCAGCTGGACAGCACGGAACCGGAAATGTTGTGCCAAACGCTGAAGAACGTGGACGGCACCGCGGCCAACGGATTGGAAGCGAACGACGTCAGCGCCAAAGTCGCTCCCAAAGCGGAATCCTGCATGCCGACCTCGAAGGTGATGGCTTTCTGCTGTGCATAACGGAAGCCCTTCGGATATACCTTGTACATAAGTTTGGAGAAACCGAAGCCCAACGCGTATCCGCACAGGTTGTGCAGAATGACCACCGGGATGGCAAGCAGCGAGGAAGCCACGAACAGCTTCGGACCGTTGGCTGCGACGACCACGCCGATGATAAGCAGGATGGCCACCTGGGACACGATCGGCAGAGCGACCGTAATCTTCTCGATCTTCTCGCCGAAAATAGCATGGCAGATCACGCCAAGAGCGATCGGGAACAGCACCACCTTGACCGCATTGAGGAACAGGGATTCCACCGGGACCGACACATACTGGGAAGCCAGCCACTGCATCAACAGCGGAATCATGAACGGCGCGCACAACGTGGACAAAATGCCGATGGACACGTCCAGCGCCACATCGCCACGACTCAGATAGCTCATCACGTTGGACGAGGTTCCGGACGGGCAGCAGCCGACCAGAATCACACCGACGGCGAGCGCACCATCAAGACGGAAAATCCAGCACAGCAGCACAGCCACCAACGGCATGATGACGAAGTGGGCCACGGTACCGACGATGACCATCAGAGGCTGGGTGAGAATGCGCCTGAAATCGTCAAGGGTCAAGGTAAGACCCATGCCGAACAGCACGATACCTAGGAAATAACCGGTATAGGATTTGCCCCACAAGCTTGCCTGCGGCACGAAATAGTTGAACACGGCCCACACAATCACAATCGCGGTGAACCACTTGGTGAGCCAATCACCAAACGCTTTGACCTTCTGCATGAATCTCTCTTCCTTCACATTTCACAGCTTTTCGGCCGATGATCCGCATACGCCGTAAACACTCCGAGACGGCCCACACCGCCATTACAGCACACCCTTACGCATGCAGCGACTACAAGGTACGCGTGAGTTTCGGATTTGTGTAATATGCCGTTCACATAATGAACAATCCACAGCGCAAGCCGACGACAGACACGCGCAACACGCCGATGTAGACATAGCTGGAAATCGTGTATAGTTTTCATCTGTTGCGCTTCTGTATGAAGCGAAAACATGGTGGCTATAGCTCAGTTGGTAGAGCATCTGATTGTGGTTCAGAGGTCGCGCGTTCGAGCCGCGTTAGCCATCCCCGGTAGAGACCTCGGAAGAAATTCCGAGGTTTTTTGCTATCCGGACGGCTTGAATACAGCAAACAGCCGGTCGCAAGTCATCAGCATAGGTCAGATACAAGGAGCGCATCATGCTGTCTTTTGAAAACGACTATTCCTGCACGGCAACACCGGAAATCATCGAACGCATCAGCGAAATCGCACAAAACCAATATCCGGGTTACGGCAACGACAGCATCTGCGAAAGCGCGAAAGCCAAAATCCGCGAAGCATGCGCCTGCCCTGACGCGCAGATTTTCTTCCTGGTAGGTGGCACGCAGACCAACCAGACCATCATCGACTCCATCACACCGCAGTATGCCGGCGTAATCGCGGCAAGCACAGGCCATGTGAACGTGCATGAGGCGGGCGCCATCGAATTCACCGGACACAAGGTGCTGACGCTCCCCCACCATGACGGCAAAATCGATGCGACCGAACTCGACGAGTACTGCGCCACGTTCTACGCGGACGGCAACTACACGCACATGGTGTTCCCCGGATGCGTCTACATTTCGCAGGCCACCGAATACGGCACGCTCTACACGCTCGCCGAACTTGAGGCGATCCGCAAGGTCTGCACGAAGTACGACATGCCGTTGTTCATCGACGGCGCACGACTTGGCTACGCGCTGACCGCAACCGGCAACGACGTGACGCTTGAAGACATCGCGCGTATCGCGGACGTATTCTATATCGGCGGCACCAAGGTCGGAGCCATGTTCGGTGAAGCCGTGGTGTTCACGCACGGCAATATGCCGAAAAACTTCGTGACGCTCGTCAAGCAACATGGCGCGCTGCTCGCCAAGGGATGGCTGCTGGGCGTGCAGTTCGACACGCTGTTCACCGACGATCTGTATTGCAGGATCGCCCGCCACGCCAACGATGCGGCCGACCGTATTCGCGAAGTGCTGGTGGAACGTGGCTATACGCTCACCTTCGACGCGCCGACCAATCAGATCTTCATCACGCTCGACAACGCGACATCCGAGCGTTTGCAGCGCAATGTGCGCCTCGGCTTCATGGAAAAGGCCGACGACACGCACACGGTGATGCGCATCTGCACCAGCTGGGCCACCACCGATGAGCAGGTGGAGCAGCTGATCGCATTGCTGTAGCGCGCATCGTCGCTGTCAATCGGAAAAATAATCATTACGACAAACAACAAAAAAGGCGCAGGAATTACATCCCGCGCCTTTTTGCTTACGTTACGATCATTTATCACGCATGTGGTTCCATTTATGCTGATTGTTACGCATTGATTTGCTTATTGGCATTATCGGCGATCGCCTCGCGTTCCATAGCCACGAATTTACGCACGGAAGCAGCCACCGAATAATGCTCTTTAGTGTGTTCGGCATAGATTTCGCCCCATTCCGACAGTTCATCGGGGTGATCGACCCACCAATCGATGCGCCTTGCCAACGCTTCCACATCGTCGACAGGGAATAGCGATTCGTCACGTAACGCGAACTGGCCTGCGGCGCTCAACGGAGACGATGCGATGACCGGCACCAAACCGGCGGCCATACCTTCAATGACGCTCACCGATTCGAGATCGGCAATCGAAGGATGCACCAGCAAATCGCCGGAACGCAGCAACGCGGGCATTTCGGTGTTCTTATGAAATCCGATCGATGCCGGTCGGGAAAGCAAACGTGCGGCGAGTCGCTGCAATTTCTTTTTCAAAGGACCGGTGCCGGCAATCGTCAGTTCAATATCTTGCGCATGCCTGCAACGGGCGATCGCATGAATTAATGCGACATGATTCTTTTCGTTCGTCAATCGTCCGGAAGCGACAATGTGGAACGGAACCGGAGCAGACTTCCCCGCATCGCGCTGCGTTTTCGCAGTGAATCGTGATTCATATCCGTTGGAAATCACATGCAGTTTCGATTTGTACCCGTGAGAACGCAGCAAACTTGCGCCAAGCTCGGTCGGCACATGCACATGGTCGATTTTGCGGTACAGCCACAAATTGAACAGCCAGTAGATGAACTTGTCGATGCCCGGAATATATTTCAGCGGACCTGCCGAATACGTGATGTTCTCCGGCTGCACATGATAGCCCGCAGTAACCGCGATTCCCATCTGTTTGGCGACTTTGCACGCATGCTGGCCAAAACGGAACGGCGTGTAGATGTGCACCACGTCCACGCCTCGGAACGCGGTTCTGAACAGCGTGTCGCTCGGTTCGGCGAACTGCATCTGCTGCTTTTTCGCCACCCAACTGACCAGAGGCACATGGTTGACTCGTGCCGGGTATTCAGGCGCACCAATGCCCACAAGCCTGACCGTATGGCCTTGCCGCTTCAATTCCTCCGCCCACTGCAACGCCGAATTCGACGTGCCGTTACCTCGGTTTCCCGACGTATCGACCACCATGGCGATGGTCAGGGGGCGCTGTGTTTCTTCCTGTTCCGTCTCAGACATGCACTCCATCCTACGCCGATGGCACAATGGAAGGCATGACTGAAGAGAATCGTGCCTTGGGCACTCCGCTTGGTAAGCATCCGACTCGTGTTCTGTTTCTTGGCTCCGGAGAGCTGGGCAAGGAAGTCACTCTCGAACTGATGAGGCTTGGCGCATGGGTGTGCGCGGCCGATTCCTATGAGGGTGCCCCCGCGCAGCAGGTGGCGCATGAATACCGTGCGCTCGATATGGCCAATGCCGAACAATTGCGCGTATTGTTTGACGAAATCCAGCCGGATATTATCGTGCCGGAAGTCGAAGCGATCGCCACCAGCGAATTGGCTGCCGCGGCCGAGCGTGGCGCACAGGTGGTGCCAAGTGCCGAAATCGCATCCATTTGCATGGATCGTGAACGTTTGCGCGTACTTGCGCATGAGGAATTGGGATTGCCGACCACGCCGTACCGCTTCGCAGGCTCGCTGGAAGAGCTTCGCGCTGGGGCAAAAACGGTTGGCTACCCGTGCGTGGTCAAGCCGATTATGAGTTCTTCCGGTCACGGCCAGTCCGTGGTGCGTTCCGCCGATGCGATTGATGCGGCTTGGGTTGAGGCACAGGAAGGTCGTCGCGCGCACGACGAGGGAGACGTTTCTCGAGTGATTGTAGAAGCGTTGGCTCCGCTTGATTACGAGCTGACGGTGCTGACCGTCAGCTCCAGCGCCGGCATCGTGACCTGCGCTCCGATCGGACAGCGTCAGGAAAGCGGCGACTATCGCGAATCCTGGCAACCGGCCTCCTTCACACAGGATGTGCTTATGCAGGCGCAACGCATCGCGCGTACCGCAGTGGAAGGTCTGGTGGCGAAGGCCAAGGCTTCCGGCGAGAAGGGTTGGGGTGTGTTCGGCGTGGAGCTGTTCGTGCTGACCGACGGTTCCGTGCTGTTCAATGAAGTCTCCCCACGTCCGCATGACACTGGCATGGTCACGATGGCGTCGCAACGGTTAAGCGAATTCGCGTTGCATGCGCGTGCGATTCTCGGTTTGCCGATTACGCAGGAACATGTCGCCTTGTCGATCCCGGACGGTGCCGTCGCGGCAAGCCATGCGATCGTCATTCAGGGCAATGGTGAAGCCGAATTCCGCAACGTCGCCACCGCTTTGTCTCAGCCGGGCACCGATCTGCGTATTTTCGCGAAGCCGGAAGTGCACGGCCATCGTCGCATGGCAGTCGCGCTGGCCATCGGAACAGATGAGGCCGACGCGCGTGCTAAAGCCGAGAATGTGGCCGAATCGCTCGAAATCGACATCGCCTGACGCACTATTGCCGGATACTGACGGAAGACTGCCGGAACGCGCCCAAAAACCATTCGATTGTAGCCTCCCGTTGGTATCTTGTTAACCGTCAAGTTCACCAAACTATCTACCTCCCAAACACCAGGAAAGGCGAGTAATGGAGAAGTTGGAAAAGCTCTACGAGGGCAAAGCCAAGCAACTGTACGCAACTGACGATCCGGAGGTGCTCTGGGTCGAATACAAGAACTCCGCTACCGCAGGTGACGGCGAGAAGAAGGAAGACTTCGCCGGCAAGGGCAGGCTGAATAATCTCATCACCACGCTGATCTTCGATCTGCTCAAGAAGCGTGGTATCGACAGCCATCTGGTGGCTCGCGTAGGCGAAACCTCCCAGCTGGTCAAGAAGGTCACCATGTTCCCGCTCGAGATCGTGCTGCGTAACACCGCCGCCGGCCACTTCTGCTCTCGCTTGGGCGTGGAAGAGGGCATCGAGCTCAAGGAGCCGGTGCTGGAGTACTTCCTGAAGAACGATGATCTGCACGATCCGTTCGTGAACGACGACGATCTGGTTGCATTGGGCGTCTGCACCCGTGAGGATCTGGCTGAGATCGCACCTCTCGCACGCCGTATCAACGAAGCCCTGATCGAGATCTTCGCCAAGATCGGCATCAAGCTTGTTGATTTCAAAATCGAAATGGGTCGCACTTCCGATGGCACGCTGCTGCTGGCCGATGAGATTACGCCTGATTCCTGCCGTCTGTGGGATCAGCGTGACGGCTCCGGCAAGGTTGAGCATCTCGACAAGGATCTGTTCCGCCGCGATCTGGGCGACATCATTCCGGCTTACGAAGAGGTCGAAAGCCGCTTGGCTGAACTCGCCAAGTCCGAAGGCATTGAAGTAGCCGAATAATACTTGCGATAGCCCGCATCTGCAGTACAAACTCGGATGCGGGCTTCATCGTTTTTGAAAATCTTATTTTTATCAATCTCACCAAGCCCCTCTTTCAAGGAGTCAACCATGGTTTTTCGCGTGTACGTGGAAAAGAAGCAGGGTTTTGATGTCGAGGCCAAGCAGCTCGCCAACGAGCTGAAGACCATTCTTGGCATCGCATCGCTGAAGAATGTGCGTCTCGTCAATCGTTATGATGTGGAAGGCATTAGCGAGGAACTGTTCGCACAGGCCACCCCTACCGTGTTCAGTGAGCCGCAGGTCGATAATGTTTCCGCCGATTTGCCTGATTTCGGTTCTGATAATGTGTTTGCTGTGGAGTATCTGCCCGGTCAGTTCGACCAGCGTGCGGATTCCGCCAGCGAATGCATTCAGCTGATCTCCCAGGGCGAGCGCCCGACTGTTCGTTCCGCCAAGGTGTATGCACTTGAAGGCGAGCTGGGCGACGCCGACATCGCCGCCATCAAGCATTATGTGATCAACCCGGTCGAGGCTCGCGAAGCTTCGCTGGATACCAAGACCACGTTGAAGACGCAGGTGCCGGTACCGGGCAAGGTGGAGGTCATCGAAGGTTTCCGCACCATGAGCGACGCCGATCTTGAGCAGTTCATCGCCGACCGTGGCCTGGCCATGGATTTGGCTGATCTGCAGTTCTGCCGTGCTCACTTCGCCGAGGAACAGCGTGATCCGACAATCACGGAAATCAAGGTGATCGACACGTATTGGTCCGATCATTGCCGTCACACCACGTTCGGCACGCAACTTGATGATGTGCAGATTGACGACGCGACCGTGCAGGCCGCGTTCGATAAGTATCTTGAGATGCGTCACGAGCTTGGCCGCGACGAAAAAGCCCGTATGCCTTATGGATATGGGCACCATCGGCGCGAAGTGGCTCAAGAAGAACGGTAATTCTGAAGAATCTTGACGAATCCGAAGAAATCAACGCCTGCACCGTCAAGGTGAAGGTTGATAGTGAATGGCCATGATGAGGATTGGCTGTTCCTTGTTCAAGAACGAAACCCACAACCACCCGACGGAAAATCGAACCGTTCGGTGGTGCGGCAACCTGCATCGGCGGCTGCATCCGCGACCCGCTTTCCGGCCGTTCCTACGTGTATCAGGCCATGCGCGTGACCGGTGCCGCCGATCCGACCGTGCCGGTGTCCGAGACGCTTGAAGGCCAAGCTCCCTCAGCGCAAGCTCGTCACCACCGCCGCCGCCGGTTATTCCTCCTACGGCAACCAGATCGGCCTGGCCACCGGTCAGGTGGACGAAATCTACCACCCCGGATATGTGGCCAAGCGCATGGAGGTCGGTGCGGTTGTGGCCGCGACTCCGGCCGATCATGTACGCCGCGAAACCCCGGCTCCGGGCGACAAGGTCATCCTGCTCGGCGGGCGTACCGGCCGTGACGGCATCGGCGGCGCCACCGGCGCGTCCAAGGCGCATAACGTCGAATCCCTGGAGCTTGACGGCGCCGAGGTGCAGAAGGGCAATGCTCCCGTCGAACGTAAGCTGCAGCGTCTGTTCCGCCGCGGTGACGCATGCCGCCTGATCAAGCGCTGCAACGATTTCGGCGCCGGCGGCGTATCCGTGGCGGTCGGCGAGCTGGCTGACGGCCTGTATGTTGATCTCAACAAGGTTTCGAAGAAGTACGAGGGCCTGGACGGCACCGAACTTGCGATTTCCGAATCCCAGGAGCGCATGGCCGTGGACGTGGCCGCCGAGGATGTGGACGAGTTCCTGGGCTACGCCAAGGAAGAGAATCTCGAGGCCGAAGTCATCGCGACCGTGACTGAAGATCCGCGCATGACCATGGTGTGGAACGGCGACACGATCGTGGATCTGTCCCGCGAGTTCCTCGCCTCCAACGGCGCTCCGAAGCATCAGGTGGTGCATGTCGAGGCGCAGCACGGCTACGCCACCCCGTGGAAGACCGGCACGCTCGCCGAACGCATGCATGCCATGCTCACCGATCTGAACGTGGCTTCCAACAAGGGTCTTTCCGAGCGTTTCGACTCCACCATCGGCGCAGGCACCGTGCTCATGCCGTTCGGCGGCAGGAAGCAGCTGACCCCGAACATGGCCATGGTCGCCAAGCTGCCGGTGTTCGGCGAGACCACCACCGCCTCCGCGATGGCTTGGGGCTTCAACCCGTACATCATGGAGCAGAACCAGTTCACAGGCGCTTATCTGTCTGTGGTCGAGTCGCTCTCGAAGCTGGTGGCCGCCGGTTTCGAACATGAGAAAGCGTATCTGAGCTTCCAGGAATACTTCGAGAAGCTACGCGACGAGCCGGAGCGTTGGGGCAAGCCGATGGCCGCCGTACTGGGCGCTCTGATGGCGCAGGTCGATCTAGGCGCTGGCGCAATCGGCGGTAAGGACTCCATGTCCGGCACGTTCGAACAGCTGGACGTTCCGCCGACCCTGATCTCCTTCGCCGTGGCTGTGGGCAACATGAAGCGTGCCACTTCCCCAGAGTTCAAGGGCGCTGGTCACCGTGTGATCCGCATCGCGCCGCGTTACCAGGCCGACGGTCTCACACCGGACAAGGATTCGCTGCTGGAGGTGTTCTCCGCAGTCGAGGAGCTCACCGATTTCGGCGATGCGCTGGCCGTGTCCACGCCTGGCTACGGTGCCACCGCCGAGGCTATCTTCAAGATGACTGTCGGCAACCAGATCGGCGTGAAGCTGGCCGATGGCATCAGCGTGGCACGACCTGTTCGCCCCGGCCTATGGTTCCTTCATCATCGAACTTGCCGACACCGCGAAGGTTCCGGCCGTATCCAACCTGGTTGAGGTCAGTGAGGTCGGCGAGACCACCGAGGCCTACCAGTTCGTGGCAGCCGGTGAGACGCTGGATCTGGCCGAACTGCAGGACGCTTGGGAGGGCGGCATCGAATCCGTGTTCCCGTACCGATCCAAGGGCGACGAAAAGGGCAAGACCGTTGAGACCGTGTCCTTCAATGCGCCGAAGAAGACCGTATACACCGGCGCCGGCGTCGCCAAGCCGCATGTGATCATCCCCGTGTTCCCCGGCAACAACTGCGAATACGATTCCGCAGCCGCCTTCGAGCGCGCGGGTGCCGACGTGAGCACGCTCATCGTGAACAACCTCACCCCTGCTGCTGTGGCTGAGTCCACCGCAGCTTTGGTTGAGGAAATCAAGAAGAGCCAGATCATCATGATCCCCGGCGGCTTCTCCGGCGGCGACGAGCCGGATGGTTCCGCCAAGTTCATCACCGCGTTCTTCCGTGCTCCTGCCGTTACCGAAGCGGTGCGTGACCTGTTGAACAACCGTGATGGCCTGATGCTCGGTATCTGCAATGGTTTCCAGGCGCTGATCAAACTCGGCCTGGTGCCGTACGGCGACATCGTGCCGATGACCGCCGAATGCCCGACGCTGACGTTCAACACCATCGGCCGCCACCAGAGCCGTCTGGTGCGCACCCGCGTGGCGTCGAACTTCTCCCCGTGGCTGGCAAAGACCGAGGTGGGCGACATGCACACCATCGCCATCTCCCACGGCGAAGGCCGTTTCGTGGCTTCCGACGATATGCTCGCCCAACTCAAGGCCAATGGCCAGATCGCCACGCAGTACGTGGACGAGGCCGGCGTGCCGGGCATGGACCTGAGCGTGAACCCGAACGGTTCACTGCTGGCCATCGAAGGCATCACCAGCCCGGACGGCCGCGTGTTCGGCAAGATGGGCCACTCCGAGCGTTACAGCAACGGTACGTTCAAGAACGTGCCCGGCGAGAAGGATCAGCCGCTGTTCGCAGCCGGCGTGGAGTACTTCGCCGCCTGATCCACGACCGCATCCCATAAAAGCGTTCTGACGTAGATTCGAACATACAGAGGCTGTCTGGTTTGATCGGGGATTCCTCCCTAATCAAACCAGACAGCCTCTTTTTTTGGTCTCCGACGCATGTTAGGCGGAGAGGTAGCCTTCGGAGAGATTGACGGGGGTGTTGGCGCGTTCCACTGCTCGTTGGAATGGGTGGCGGCTTGTTTGATGATGTCGTCGTAGCCGGTGAGAGCGGCGAAAGGCATGAATTGCGCGGCACGGTTGTGCATGCTCATGTGCGGACGCGTGCGCGAGCGATGATGAGGCAAGTTGATGATGTCATCGTAACGGTCGGTTTGCTGCAAACTCACGCTGCATGACCTCCAATCTGTCGGTTGCGCTGTTGACCTGTGGCATCAGCGAACATGTCCATTCCTTTGATGACGGCGTTTTTGCCGAACTTGCGTTTGATGTCAAGAATCGTCTGTTGCACATGCTGTTCGGAAATCTCATCGACAACCTGCATATCGTCAGTATAGGAAGACCGCGCGTTGTTATCGACGTTATCACTGCAATCGTTGCTATCGCTTCCATTTGAGACTTCCTGCATATCCGAAAACAGATCGGGCTGAACGTAATTCGCCGCAGCATTCCGCTCAGCCAGCTGTTCGACCGTTTGCAAATCAGAAGCAACCACATTCAATCGACGTACCAACAGCCGATGATCGACGATTCTGCAGAACAATTCGTCAACCGCATCGCATATGCGCGTGGTGGATGACGTATGGTCGCCCAGACCAATCGACCCTATAGCCGGCTTGGGCACACGCCGACCATACCTATCAAGAGTTACGGGACCGCTATATTCGGCAATGGCTCGCTCAGCCATCGCCTTCAATTCCGGAGTGCCACACTCCCCTAGCCGCTTTGGATCAAGACTGGCGGTATCGTAACCGACCATCAACCCCATATGGCCGGCCTTCACACCTTTGGCAACCAAGTCCAAAGACAAGGTGTCCGCCATTTCTCTCACAATCAGCCGCGCCGAGTCAAAACCGACCGCGCCCGTAAGCACCTGCCCCGAACTCATACTATGACCAGCTGGCTTATACGCTTTGATGTCGGCGATCGTGCAAGGTTCCCAACCCCACGCATGGTCGATAAGCAGCTCGGCGTTCACACCGAACATCTTGTACAGCAGGCCCTCGTTGTAATACTCGTCGGCACGGCCTATGGAACATCGGGCTATATCGCCCATTGTCATTAGACCTTGGGCTTCGAGCTTCTTCGCATACCCTCGTCCCACACGCCAGAAATCAGTCAACGGCCTGTGCGCCCATAACAGCCGACGATACGACATCTCATCCAATTGCGCGATACGCACGCCATCCTTATCCGCGGGAATATGCTTGGCGACCACGTCCATAGCCACTTTCGCCAAATACATATTCGTACCGATACCGGCCGTTGCGGTGATGCCTGTCTCCCGAAGAATCTGCTGGATCATTTCACGGGCCATATCATGCGCGCTTTTGCCGTAAGCCCGCAAATACCCGGTAACATCCATGAATACTTCATCTATCGAATAGACATGAATGTCAGCTTCGGATACGTACCTTAAATATATGCTGTAGATTTTCGCACTGATGTTGAGATAATGCGACATTCGAGGCTTCGCTATATACACGCCGGCAGCCAGATTCGGATTAGCTGCGAGCGCTTTCGCATCATACGATTCACCTCTCAGCACACCGCCCGGTGCCGCTGCCCGCCGTGCAGCATTGACTTCTTTAAGCTTCGCTTTGACTTCGAACAGTCTCGCCCGCCCCGGCAGTCCATATGCTTTGAGCGATGGCGACACGGCAAGACAGATGGTTTTGTCGGTGCGCGATTGGTCGGCCACTACCAGATGCGTGGATAGAGGGTCGAATCCGAGTTCCGCACATTCCGAAGACGCATAGAAGGATTTCAGATCGATTGCAATATAAGTACGTTCAGCCATCGCCAGTCTCCTTCCATGATTGACATCACTCTGAAGCGGCAAACAACCACTTCAGCTTTCCTGCGCTCATTTTCCACATTCAGCATATCAGAGAGTTCGAACAATTGTTCGACACACCCGACATGCCAAGTGCCCCTAAGGACTCCACGAAAACTGCCAATTGTAGCCTCCGGTTGGTAGGGTTGAACGGTAGCGAACCCCTTGTCTCCATGGTTTTGGAAGGAGCTTTGGCTTGTCAGCTGAACTCGAAGACATCCACGAGGAATGCGGTATTTTTGGCGTTTGGGGTCACCCGGACGCCGCCCGACTCACCTACTTCGGCCTGCACGCGCTGCAGCATCGTGGTCAGGAAGGCGCCGGCATTGTCTCGAACGATAACGGTCATCTCATCGGTCATCGCGGAACGGGTCTGTTGACCCAAGTGTTCGGCGACGAACGCGAAATCGAACGCCTGAAGGGAGACAAGGCGATCGGCCATGTGCGTTACGCCACTGCCGGTTCAGGCGGCACCGACAACATCCAGCCATTCATCTTCCGCTTCCATGACGGCGATATGGCCTTGTGCCACAATGGCAATCTGACGAACTGCCCGACTCTGAGGCGTCAGTTGGAAGACGAAGGCGCAATCTTCCACTCCAATTCCGACACCGAAGTGTTGATGCACCTGTTGCGCCGCTCCACACAGCGTACGTTCATGGACAAGCTCAAGGAAGCGCTCAACACCGTGCATGGCGGTTTCGCCTACCTGATCATGACCGAAGACGCCATGATCGGCGCGCTTGATCCGAACGGTTTCCGCCCGCTTTCCCTCGGCAAGATGAAAAACGGCGCTTATGTGCTCGCTTCCGAAACCTGCGCGCTTGACGTTGTCGGCGCCGAATTGGTGCGCAATATTCGCCCGGGCGAAATCGTGGTTATCGACGATCACGGCTACAAGATCGTGCAGTACACCAATCAGACCCAGTTGGCCATCTGCTCGATGGAATTCATCTACTTCGCACGCCCCGATTCCGACATTTACGGCGTAAACGTGCATTCCGCCCGCAAGCGTATGGGTGCGCGTCTGGCCCAAGAATCGCCGGTCGATGCCGATATGGTCATTGGCGTGCCGAATTCCTCGCTGTCCGCGGCCTCCGGCTATGCGGAAGAAGCTGGTCTGCCAAACGAGATGGGCCTGATCAAGAACCAGTATGTGGCTCGAACCTTCATCCAGCCGACGCAGGAACTGCGCGAGCAGGGCGTGCGCATGAAGCTGTCCGCCGTGCGCGGCGTGGTCAAAGGCAAGCGCGTGATCGTTATCGACGATTCCATCGTGCGCGGTACCACGTCCAAGCGTATCGTGCAGCTGCTGAAGGAAGCTGGCGCCGCCGAAGTGCACATGCGTATCAGCTCGCCGCCGCTGAAGTACCCGTGCTTCTACGGCATCGACATCTCCACCACCAAGGAGCTCATCGCCGCAAAGAAGTCCGTTGAAGAAATTCGCGATTTCATTGGCGCCGATTCCTTGGCGTTCCTGTCACTCGACGGATTGGTCGAATCTATCGGCCTGGGTGCGGACGCCCCGTACGGCGGTCTGTGCGTGGCCTACTTCAATGGCGACTACCCGACCGCACTCGACGATTATGAAAGTGATTTTTTGAAGTCCCTTACTCCTGAAGATCGCGTGCGTCTGCCTGAATTCGCCTTGTATAAGAGCAAGTACGAGGGCAACGAATACACCACTACTTCATCCCAAGAAGAACACTGAACCCGAGAAAGGTTTGATATGCCAAAAGCATATGAGGAAGCCGGCGTAAGCGTCGAAGCCGGTTACGAAGTCGTCAAGCGCATCAAGTCCCATGTGGCGCGCACCAACCGTCCGGGCGTGGTCGGCGGTATCGGCGGCTTCGGCGGCCTGTTCGATCTGGCTTCCCTCGGATACAAGGAGCCGGTACTGATTTCCGGCACTGACGGCGTCGGCACCAAGCTGGTCATTGCCAAGATGGCCAACAAGCACAACACCATCGGCATCGACTGCGTGGCCATGTGCGTCAACGATATTGCCGCTCAGGGTGCGGAACCGTTGTTCTTCCTGGATTACATCGCCTGCGGCAAGAACGATCCAGCACTGCTCGAGCAGGTTGTGGCTGGCGTTGCCGACGGCTGCGTACAGGCTGGTTCCGGTCTGATCGGTGGCGAAACCGCTGAAATGCCGGGCATGTATGACGAAGACGAGTACGATCTGGCCGGTTTCGCGGTCGGCGTTGCCGAGAAGTCCGCAATCGTGGACGGCTCCACCATCGCTGAGGGCGATGTGCTCATTGGTCTGCCGTCCACCGGCGTGCATTCCAACGGCTTCTCTCTGGTGCGCAAGGCCCTGTTCGAGAAGGCTGGCTATACCGTCGATACCGTGCTTGACGAGCTCGACGGCGAAAAGCTCGGCGACGTGCTCCTCACCCCGACGAAGATTTATGTGAAGGCCCTCTCCCCGCTGTTCAAGGCCGGCGTGGTCAAGGGTGTCGCCCACATCACCGGCGGCGGCTTCATCGAAAACGTTCCGCGTATGATTCCGGACGGTCTGGCCGCACACATCAACCTCGGCTCCTGGCCGGTACTGCCGATTTTCGACGTGCTCGAAAAGGCCGGCGAAGTCGACCATATGGAAATGTTCAACATCTTCAACATGGGTATTGGCATGGTGTTGGCGGTCAACGCCGAAGATGCCGATAAGACCATGGAATTGCTCAAGTCCAATGACGAAGCCGGTTACGTACTCGGCAATATCGTCAAGAAGACCGATAGCGACGTCGAACTGCAGTAAATACATATACGGGGGTGAGCCATAACGGCCACCCCCTTTTATTTCCAAAGACTTTCCTGAACATAGGATTTTCCCAAAAGGGACACAACAGGAGGAAACATGAAGGTTCTGGTCATCGGTTCCGGTGCACGCGAGCATGCCATCGCCCATGCACTTATGCGCGGCGGCAGCGTCAGCGAAGTCACAGTGGCTCCGGGCAATCCAGGCATGGAGCTTGACGGCATCCGCACCACGCAGATCAACCCGTCCAATCATGCCGCGCTGATTGATTTCGTGAAGAACAACGGCTACGACTGGGTGTTCGTCGGTCCGGAAGTGCCGCTTATCGAGGGCATCGTCGACGATTTCGCGGGAGCTGGCATCAAGGCGTTTGGTCCGAGCAAGGCCGCCGCGCAAATCGAGGGTTCCAAGGATTTCGCCAAGCAGCTGATGGAACGTCACAACATTCCGACCGCAAAGTATCAGACGTTCGACGATTTGGAGCGTTCCACCGCTTATGTGCGTGAACATGGCGCTCCGATTGTGATCAAGGCTGATGGTCTGGCCGCTGGCAAGGGCGTGACCGTTGCCATGGATGAGGAAACCGCCATCGCCGCTCTTGAAGACATTTTCGTCGATCATCGTTTCGGCAACGCCGGTGCGAAGGTTGTCATCGAGGACTTCCTGGAGGGTCAGGAGTTCTCGCTGATGAGTTTTGTGAATGGCACCGATTTCTGGCCGATGCCGATTGCTCAGGATCATAAGCGCGCTTATGATGGCGATAAGGGTCCGAACACCGGTGGCATGGGTGCGTACAGTCCCGTTCCGCAGATCGGTCAGGATGTGGTTGACACCGCTATCGAAACCATTGTGAAGCCGACCGTGCAGGCTATGTCCGATGAGGGTACGCCGTTCACGGGCATTCTGTACGCTGGCTTGATCGCCACCGCGGATGGTCCGAAGGTTATCGAGTTCAATGCTCGTTTCGGCGATCCGGAAACGGAAGTCGTGCTGCCGAAGCTCACGTCTGATCTCGGCGCCGGCATCAGCGCTCTGCTCAATGGCGAGACTCCGGAGTTCACTTGGGATAATGACAACGCCACGCTTGGTGTGGTGCTCGCCGCCGACGGCTATCCTGTCGATGTGATCAAGGGCGCTGCGATTCCTGAGATTCCAGTCGATGAGGATTCCCACGTGTATTACGCTGGCGTGGCTCGTAGCGAAGAAGGTCTGGTCGCCAATTCCGGCCGCGTGCTGTTGGTGGAAACCTCCGCAGCCGACATCAAGGCCGCTCAAGACAAGGTGTATGCGATTATCGACCAGCTCGATACCAAGGGCATGTTCTACCGTCACGACATCGGCGCCAAGGCACTGAACATCTGAATGCACCCAGCGATTGCATACCATCAGAAATGTCTGTAACCATACAATCGCAATCATATATATAAAAAGGACGGCGGTTTTGTGGTCGGACAGAGAGGAGTCCGACTGCAAAACCGCCGTTTTTTAATCACACAACACAGGCAAGCTTATATTGATTACTTCTGCTCTCCCGGCTTCGGAATGAGCAGGGATGCGCAGAACGCGAGGCCGAGCAGAATCACACCGCCAACCATGGCTGCGATGTAGCCGCTGGTCGCACCGCCGGATGCGGTGAACGCGTTCTGAGCAGCGTACAGCACTGCATAACTCAGACCGGCACCCAGGTTGAATGCACCGGAGTTCAGACCAGGCAGGTAGCCCGGATTGTCTTCCGGAGAGAGCACGATGCCCAGACCGTTCAGCATGATGTTGGCAGTACCTGCGTAGGAAACACCCAAAGCCAAAGACATGACCACAAGTGCCCAGATGCTCGGAACGTTGCACACGAAGATGCCGAACAGCACGCCCACAACAGAGACGATCAAGCCAGTACGCAGCACCGCACGGTAGCCGAACTTCGAAGCGAGCACGCCTGCGACCGGACCGAATGCGAGACCGATCAACGCATACGGAGTCAGGGTGGCGAACGATACCACGCTGGCGCTCATGCCGGCGCCGACTTCGGTATCCTGAGCGAGAGCAGGCACGATACCGTTCATGATGGCGAACACGCCGGTCATGGTAAGCAGGGTGGTCAGCAGCAGACCCCAAGTACGACGCTGCTTGAGGTAATGCGTGGTGACCATCGGAGCCTTCTGACGCTTCTCAACATTCCAGAACACCACGAACAGCACGGCTGCAATAATGATTTCGACAGCGACCAGCGCCCAATTGGCGGAGCCCAGCTTCTGAATCTCGTTGATGGCCAGATATGCGGCCAAGAATGCGGCGGCAAGGGAAACCACGCCAACCCAATCCATCTTCGGAGTCTCGGAAGCGGTGGATTCTTCCGCATACACGAACACAAGCACAATGGCAAGCACCGCAACGCCAACCATGACCCAGAACACGGAACGGAAACCGAACGTGCCAGCAAGCCAGCCGCCAAGAATAGCGTCGACACCGCCGATGCCACCATTAACGGAAGTCAGAATAGCCATGAGCTTGGCGTACTTCTTATCTTCAGTAACCTTGGCGTGCAGCATGATCAGCGTCATCGGCACAATCGGACCGGCAACACCCTGAATCACACGACCGATCATCAGCATCGGCACGTTGACCGCGAGCGCGGAAACCACGCAGCCCAAAGCGGTAAGCACAAGAATGCCAAGCAGCACTTTCTTGCGACCGATCAAATCGCCGAGTCGCGGCAGGAACAGCGAGAACACTGCGCACGAGGTGAAGAACACCGTCTGGGTCAAGCCAATCTGCGCATCGGTGGTGTTGAGTTCAACACGCATGGTCGTCAATGCAGGCGAAAGCATGGACGCGTTGAGCTGGAACGCGAAGATGGCTGCCATCAATGCTGCCATCAATGCGACGACGGACTTGCCGCCTTCGTCGAGCATTTTGCTGTTTTTGGTCTCTGTCATTGGAGCACCCCTTTACTTATCTTTCTCTTCTTTCAGCCGATGGTCTTGATTGCGTCGGTTACCAAATCCCAGAATTTGTTGAAATCAAGCTTGACTGCAACCTGGGTGTGGCATTCTTCGGCGCTCGGCTCTGGACCTCGCAGGTCGGCGACGGTCATGCCAAGTGTGAGATCTCCATGGATTTCGACATCAACCGGGCAACGACGGGTGGTCATGACGCTCGGATCAATGAGGTATGCCACCGTGCACGGATCATGGACCGGAGGATCGATGAAATCTTGATTGTCTTGATAGGTCTTGCGGAAGAAGTCCATCAGACCAGACACGAACTTGGCGAGATCAGTGCCAACGCCTTCGATACGCTGCTGCACTTCGGGCGTGCACAATGCCTGATGCGTCAGATCCAATCCGACCATGGTGATCGGCCAGGCTTCATTGAACACGATGTGAGCGGCTTCCGGATCGACCTTGATGTTGAACTCGGCCACGGCACTCCAGTTGCCCACATGGTATCCGCCGCCCATAAGCACGACTTCCTTGACACGTTCAACAATGCGCGGCTCCATGCGGGCAGCCATGGCAATGTTGGTCAGCGGTCCGGTCGGCACCAGAGTGATGGTGCCTGGCTCGTTGCTCATAATGGTGTCGATAATCCAGTTGACGGCATGTCCGGCTTCCAGCGGACGGCTGGGTTCAGGCAGTTCAACGCCGTCAAGACCGGTTTCGCCGTGAATGGAAGCTGCCACTTCCTGCTTGCGCACCAGCGGACGGTCACATCCGGCATGCACCGGCACGTCGGTGGCATGCGCCTTTTCCAGCACTGCACGGGCGTTGTAGGTCACCTTGTCAAGGCTCTGATTGCCACCTACCGTGGTGACGCCCAGCAGATCGATATTGGGATTGCCCACGGCAAGCAGGATGGCGACGGCGTCATCATGTCCCGGATCGCAATCAAGGATGATTTTCTTGGACATTATGGTTCCTCCTTATGTGCTCCAACTTTGAACCGATAATGAGGTGGTCGACGATTGACTGACTCCGGCTCATCGGTCACACAACTTGTTGCAAGGCCGGCAATGGCCTTTGATATCAGCGACTTCCGAAACCTTCGAGCAGTTGTTCGGCTGCCTGAAGATCGATGTCACGAGGTGTGTTTCCTGCAAAACGCTCGTCAACTACGGCCTGCGCATTGGAAACGAGTTCTTCAACGCTGATGCCGTAATCCTCAACAGGATGCAGACCGAGCATGCGGTCGCGGAAATCCTTGAACGCTCTGCTTGCGATAATCGCAACCTGCTCGTCCGGCGCATTTTCCGGGTAGACCGCACCTAGAATCTGACCGATCTCACGAACCTTATGCGCACGTACGGGAGCAACGAACTCCATAACCGCCGGCAACGCGTAGCCAACGGCTTCACCGTGCACGATGTGGTATTTCGCTCCGAGCACGTGTGCGATGGAATGCCCCGCAATGGTTCCCGCATTGTTCAGCATCCATCCTGCAAGCGTCGACGCGACCATCACACGTTCCCTGGCTTCACGATCCTGACCGTTTGCCACAGCACGCGGCAGATAGTTGTACAGCAGGAACATCGCTTTTTCGCAAATGGCATCCGTGACCGGACTTGCCATTCGGGAAAGGTATCCTTCCGCGGCGTGGCAGAATGCGTCAAGTCCGCAAGCGATGGTCATTTTTGCGGGCAGTGTCAGCATGAGATCCGCGTTCAGCACGGCATATTCGCTGACTGCCGGATCGGCAAGCACCGCGAGTTTACGACCGGTGGATCCTTCGGTGACCACCAGCGCGTTGGACATTTCGCTGCCGGTGCCGGCGGTGGTCGGAACTGCGATCATACCGTTGCATGGTGCGATCGGCTTGGCTGGATCGGTGTATTCGATGATGGATCCGCCGTTGACACGCACGATGTTGATGCCTCGGGCAACATCCATGGAACTGCCACCGCCGATGGCGATGATGCTGTCAGCCTTATGCGCTTCGAATGCTTCGACGCCGGATTCCACGGTTTCGCAAAGCGGGTCGGGCTTGACCTGGTCGAATACCGCCACATCGACACCGACCTGTTCAAGCTTGGTACGTGCGGCAACGACCAGCGGCATGCTTCCGACGAAGGAATCCGTGACCATCAGCGGACGAGAATAGCCCACGGTCTGCATGATATCGACCAGAGTCTCCCCTAAATCGTCAGTGCAGACCACTTTGACGGGTTGCAGCAGTTTGACTTCCATAGCCATCGGTCACTGTCCGATCTTTGCGGCCGCAGCGTCGGCATTGATGCAGAATTGACGAACCTTGTCGATGTCTTTCTCCATGTAGCCGCCGTCGTATTTGATGCTGGTCTTCGTCAGGGAGTCCACGCCATACGGCTTGCACTGTTCGATGGCTTCGGCAACATTGTCTGGTCCAAGGCCGCCAGCCATGATGACCGGCTTGCCGCATTCGGCCACAATACGGGCGTCAATGCTCCAGTCGTGGGTCAGACCGCTGGCACCAATGCCGGTGTCGGGGGCCAGACCGGAGTCCGTGAGGATGAGATCGCAGTATTGTGCGTACTTCTTGGCACGGTCGACGGCGGATTCATCGTCAACGAGCACGGCCTGCATGAGTTTGGTGTTCGGAGCGGCTTCCTTAAGTCGGGCCGCGAATGCTTCATCTGCGGCGTACCCATCGCCAGCGATATGCAGAATGTCAGGCCGCACCTCTCTGGCAAGCTCGATCATCTCGTCGGGATCGTTGGTCAGCATGATGGCCACGGAGGTGACGCCACGACGCTTGCATTCGTCGAAAATGCGGTGCACGCGTTCGATTGGCACGCGATGTGCCGGAACGCCACCATTCTGCATCGGCACCAGTCCAATGTTGTCGGCACCAGCCTCCATGGTTTTGACGGCCTCATCGTATTCGATCAGAGAATAGATCTGCTTGACTACCATTGTCGGTTCTCCTTGTGTTTGTATGGGTTGATGGACGTGTGATGTAGCAAAATTCAGGCGGTACGCACTTCGTCGAGCAACGGCTCGATCTCGCCGGACATCTTCTTACGTATGCGTTCCACGGTGATATCGGGCACTGCTTTTGTGCATTCGAGCGCGATGCTGGATGCTGCCTGCGCAATTTTGCCGACTTCTTCAAGATCTCGATCGGGGTTATCGAAGAAGCTCCAGGTGATGGCTGCCATGCCGGCATCTCCGGCCCCATTTGCCGTGGCGATTTCGGTACGGTATGGCGGCACATGCTTGAAGCTGTATTCGTCGTTTTCGTGTCTCGCGCACAGGATTCCGTTGGCACCCAATGAAATGAATACGTTCTTCACGCCCCTGTCGAGCAAGGTCTTCGCTGCGGCACCTGCCGAATACTGGTCGGCGATACCGATGCCGGTGAGTACGGATGCTTCCAAATCATTCGGCTTGAGCACGGTCATCTTGTTGAGGATCGTGTCGAAACGGTGCGCTTTGACTGTGGAAACGGTGTCTCCGAACAGTGGCGCGGTGACGTGTTCGCCAATCCATGCCATGGTTTCCGGTTCAAGATTGGCGTCAAGCAGGCAGATGGCGGCACCGTTGATGAAGTCGAGGCGAGATTCGAGGAATGCCGGATTGATTTCCTTGCAGATTTCCATGTCGTTGACGGCCACCAGCAGATCGCCCGTATCATCGGTGATGAACATGTAGGTGGAAGAACGGCGTCCTTCCAGCTGTGCGGCATAGTCAAGATTGATGTTGTTGGCCGCGCACGAACGTTCCAGGGTCTTGCCGTTTTCATCGTCGCCGTAGACGGTGATCAGGTATGTCGGCATGCCCAGATGAGCCATGTTCTGTGCGATGTTCTGCCCGACACCACCTGCGGACATGCTGACGACGCCCGGATTCGAGTCTCGGTCCACTACGGTGCTCGTCGGTCTACCACAGATGTCCATGTTCATGCCACCGATGACCACAACGTAACGGTCAGGAACAGTATTTCCTGAAGTCATATCCGCCATGGATATTGCCTCCTACATTTTCGGGGATATATCTGCCTTGATACACCCTTGATGAAACGTTTTATCTTCAATTTAGAATACAACAAAAGTTTAAGCCAGTCAACTTTTGCTTATATTTCATCGATGTAACATATGGAAAAATCGCGTGTCTCGCGATTACGAAAGAAACAAATGTAAGACCGCCATACCTGCGTTACTGCAGCAAATCAGCTTTGCGCCGCACAGCTTCTTCAGAAAAATCAGCGCAAATCGACTGCACCTGAGACATATTCATCGCAGCCGCCGCAGACGCATATCTAGCGCATTCCCGCTGTGTTTTATGCTCACGACGCGCCCACACCAGCGCACTCAACGCCGCCGACGCACCACCATTGGTATATCGACGTTCCTCCGCCCTTCCCGGCAAAGACCAGAAAAAGCTTTCATGTTCGCAGCAGTACAGCATGTCCGAATCATCCACAAAAAGAAACACATTACGCACACCGGACCGCAGCAAATGTTCGGCGCAATCTCTGGCACTGGCCTCGTCATGCACCTCAATCCCCGACACGAATTTGGCTTCGGCGGAATTAAGCACCATAGTGTCGATGCGATCGAGCACCGGCGTGATTCGCGCCGCTTTATTAACGGAAACCACGCGCACGAAAATCGGTCGACTTGTTTTTTCGCAAACCCATGCTATGGCATCAGACGGCAAGCTCGAATCAATCGCCACCATTTCCGCATTGACGATGGTCTGCTCTCGTTGCGTTAGAAATTCCGGGGTGATTTCCGCACTGATCTGCATATCATCAAGACCCACAATCTGACGCCCCTGCGCGGAAACAACCGACAAGAAGGTGGAAGTAGGCATATGGGAAATCTGCTTGGCATGCGTGATGTCAATGCCGTTGGCATACGCGTCCTGCTTGACGCGTTCGCCGTTCTCATCATCACCATAGACGGAAATCAAATAATTCGGCACGCCAAGCCGGTTCAGATTGTAGGCGATATTGTAACCAATGCCGCCCACGGATGACACAATGCGCCCCATGTTGGAACTTTCCCCAACCACATCCTGCATGGCGACACCGTAATGGTCTATATTGATGGCGCCAACAACAGCCACATAGCTGGGCGGAGTGACGATATACCCTTTGCCTTGGATGTACCCTTTTTCATCAGGTTGGAGATGTGCGCGGCCACCCCTGAACGGGTGATGCCGCACAGTTCCGCAAGCTCGTTTTGGCTGATCAAAGGATTCTGCTTAATCCACGCCAAAATCTGCTGTTCGCGATCGGTTGCGGCCATCTCTTCCCCCTTGCCTCTAGGGAAGATCCATGAAATCGGTGTCTTTCAGGTAGTTCTTCCCTGTGGTGATATCGTACTGAATCAGCTGGTAGTCGGCAAGCAACTGCTGGGTTTCCGCGTCGAAGTCGCTTTCGGCCATGGGATTGCCGTCAGCGTCGAGATAGATGTTCTGACCTTCAGGGATACGGTCCCATCCCTGGATATTGTTGACGACAGGTGGCTCCATGGCGGAGATTTTCTCATGCATTTGCGTGAGGAACGCCAGATACGGGGACACCTTGGCATTCATATGCTCGGCGGCCTGCGCCACGAAGAAGTTCGGCGACGAATAGTCGGCGTTGTCGATCTCGTTGCCTTGCGAGCTGGACGCCTTGTTGGACCAGATGAAATAATCCGTCAGATGCAAGGCAAGCGAATTGTTGTCGTCTTCGGAAGCGGACGAATAAATGCCCGGCAGATGATCGCCGTAGAACACCACGGTGATCGGCTTGTCGATGGCGTCGAGCTTGTCAAGGAAGTCGGCGGTCGCCTCGTCGGTCAGAGCCGCACCCTTCTGATAGGTTTCGATGGACTCCTTCTCATCGTCCTCCAAAGGAGTGTCCGTAGTGGATTCGGCCTTGAAATCGTTGTTCTTATACCAATCGTGGTATGGCATGTGGTTCTGCATGGTGATGACCTGCAGGAACTGGTTGCCATCGGTTTTCTTGACTTCTTCGATGGTGCTCTCGTACGTCGCTTCGTCAGACACGTACGGCGAATCATCGATCTTGTCTTGATGCGAGATGACGTCCGGACCGGTCAACGTGTAGAAATGCGAGAATCCGAACTTCTTATAGTTGGTCGCACGCGAGTACATAGACGATTCGTACGGGTGCAGTCCGATGGAATTCTTCGACGCCCCCCACAGCTGGTTGATGGTCGGCGTCCAATGCTCGCTCGGCACAAGCTGCTGATACGGGCTGGTGAGCGACGAATCGAAATTCGACATGCTCAAACCCGTCAATCCCATGTATTCGAGGTTTGCGGTACCACCGCCATATCCGGAAGAAAGCATCAAACCGGAGGTCGTATTCTCTTTGATGGAACGAATGTTGGGCATGGAATCCTTGTTGACCTTAAGCCCCGGCACGCGAGACGGGTCGGAGAAGGATTCGGACAGCACATAGATCACCGTACTGTCGGTCATGTTCTCGGTACGAGATGCGTTGATCTTCTTCGCTTCTTTTTCGTATCGTGCCGCGACTTCCTTCATGGTTTCTTCGGAATAGTCGTCAGGCTTCACCATGACTTTCGGATTCAGCTGCCTGGTGAAGGCGACCATCGGTCCGTTGCGCTGCGCATCGTAGACGGAATCCCACATGGACGGCATGTCCCCCATTGCCGAAGAGAAGGTTTTCGCCCAAGATCCGACAGTGCTCACCTGCATGGAATACAGCGTGAAGAACGTTCCCGGCACGATGATCAGCAGTAGTCGCACGATGGCATTCAGCGAGCGCGACTGCTTGTCGTCGCCACGGAAAAGCTTGCCGTGACGGCCGTCACGATGATTCAGGAATACGAAAAGCGCAATGAAAGCAACGAATATGACGACGGCGAGCAGAATGGTCCACTGTGCGCCTGCCGGCATGAAGCTCATAAGATTGCCCGCATCGGCTTTGAGGAAGTTCAGATCGCTGGGAAGAATCGCCTCATATCGGATGGATACTTTGAAATGTTCGATCACCGCGATAATGAATGTCACCGCCAGAAATATTGGCGTGGCGATCCAGAAGCGGTTGATGAGCATGAGCAGTATCACATACAGCACGCCCCACAAAAATCAGGTTGAGCACCGCCACAAAGTTGAGGTTGGTGAACATTTTGGTGACGAAGCCCCAACCGGTCAGCCACATGTTGTTCGAAAGCTTGACGCGTGTAGCGGATTGACTGACGCCAATCTGTAGCGCTGCCACACCGATGGCGTCGAACACCACAAACAGTATGCCGTACAACCACCCTGGGAATTCCTTACGTTCCTTGGCGGGTGCGTTTGGATCAATCGTCGAGATCTTCAGTTCCTCAATCGTCTCTGTATTCACGGATTCGTTCGTCAAGTGTTTATCTCCACTCGTAACGTGTCAGTTCGCTTCGTTTCCCGCCTTACGGCGACGCCAAGGCACTATTCTCGCGACCATATCTGACAAAAAGCTGTAATGATCGATTTCATCCACAGTTTCTTCTGATTTTCTTACGCATATGTCGATGAAATCGCAAAAGAACGATGAGGGGGTATAGACAGTTCGGATGGCAGTATCTAGTTGTCGTCAAGGATTCCGCCGTCCACATAACCGTTGTTGCTGAAATCGGCGAAATTGTTGAGATCGACGGAATTACCGTCGTGCCTCATTCCGGCAGTCGGGGCATAGTCCGAACACCTCAAGCGTATGCCGTTCGATGGTGAATCCGTATTTCTCGCTGATGCCACGCAGCCAAGTTTCGGATGGCGATTCGATTTCCACGGTTTTGCCGCAATTCGTGCATACGAGATGATGGTGATGCCCGTCATCACCACACAGACGGAACAGCTGTTGGCCTTCCAAACGCACGGTATCAGCCTCGCCTGCCTCAGCCAAGGCATTCAATTGACGATATACAGTGGCAAGGCCGACCTTCACGCCTTCGTCTTCCAGCTTGCGATGCAAATCCTGTGCGGAAATGAATTCATCGTTTGCCTTCAACGCATCATGAATCAGTTCTTTTTGTTTGGTGTTGCGCTCCACGCGTCCGTCCGTCAATCTATGTCCGTTCTTGATGGCTTCGCGCGCCGTCCTCCCCTCAGGGAAAGGCTGACGCGCGAAACATGCCGTCATCGGTTTTATTTCAAATCATCCCAGCAGCCGGTCCGTTCAAGATCCGCCACAGTTTGCCTGGTGTCGTCGGTCAGCACGGTGATATGCCCCATCTTGCGATCATGACGCACTTCAGCCTTGCAATAGTCGTGCATATTCCATTCGGGATGCTCGGCGATCAGCGCGCGGGTCGGTGCCACATGCTGCCCGAGCACATTGACCATAACAGCCGGCTTGAGCAGTTCGGGCTGTTCGAGCGGCCACCCGGCGATGCCTCGAATATGCGCGTCGAACTGGTCGAACGAGCACGCTTCGATGGTGTAATGACCGGAGTTATGCGGGCGCGGGCAAGCTCGTTGACGATAACCCGCTCATCCTTGGTAACGAAGAGTTCGATAGCGAGGATGCCGGCCAGTTCGAAGCCTTGCGCCAAACGCAAAGCGAGTTCGTGCGCTTCCTTCGCCACGTCTTCGCTGACTTCGGCCGGAGCGATGGTCATGTGCAGAATATTGTTACGATGCTCGTTGCGCACGATCGGGAAGGTCACATAATCCTTGCCGTTACCGGCAACGAGAATGCTCGCTTCGAATGCGAAATCGACGAATCCTTCGAGAATGCTCGGCGGGAATCCGCCACCGCGATCGGCACGGGCTCGTACCTTTTCGAGATCGGCATCGGATTTCAGCACGGTCTGGCCGTGGCCGTCGTACCCGCCGGAACGGGTTTTCAGCACGGCCGGGTAATGGATTTCACCGAGCGCCGCATCAAGCTCCTCAACGCTGTTGACGGCCTTCCATGGTGCGGTCGGCGTGCCATGATCGTTGATGAACTTCTTCTCGTTGACGCGATCCTGCGTGACACGCAGCAAATCGGTGCCTTGCGGGGCTGCAGACAAGGAACGCACTTCGTCGATGGCGTCGGCGTTCACGTTTTCGAACTCGTACGTGAGCACGTCGGACTTTTCAGCCAGTTCTCGGATCGCGGTGATGTCGTCGTATTCGGCAGTGACTTGGAAGTCGGCCACCTGTGCGGTCGGGCAATCCGGAGTCGGGTCGAGCACGCCGATGCGGAAGCCCATGTAGCGGGCGGACAACGCCATCATGCGGCCAAGCTGACCGCCACCGATAATGCCGATGGTGGCCCCTGGCATCAGACGTTCAACACGGCCATTGGTTTCCTCAGACAAGCTGGGCATTGGATTCAGCCACCTTTTCCTTCAGAGAGTCACGATATTCCTGCAAAGCATTGGCCAAACGCTCATCGGTGGTGCTCAGAATGCTCACAGCCAAAAGACCTGCGTTTGTGGCACCGGAGTTGCCGACTGCGGTGGTGGCGACCGGGATGCCGCCTGGCATCTGCACGATGGACAGCAGCGAATCCCAACCGGACAGCGCATGGGAACGCACCGGCACGCCGATGACCGGCAGGGTGGTCTGGGCCGCGACCATGCCCGGCAGATGTGCCGCGCCGCCGGCTCCGGCGATGATGACCTTCAGACCGTTGGCACGGGCACTATGCGCGAACTCGCCCATCAATTCCGGGGTGCGGTGCGCGGAAATCACCTGCTTCATGTACGGCACTTCGAACTGGTCAAGCATCTCGCAGGCATGCTTCATGGTTTCCCAATCGCTCGCCGACCCCATAATCACTGCGACTTCAGGCTTGTTGTCTGCCATCAAGGACCTCCGAAAGAATCCAAAAGAACATGTTCTTGAACACCGTTTACTTTACGCAATCGGCTAGATGTGCAGCACGATTTTTCCGAAAACGTCGCCATTCACGATCTTGGAGAACGCAAGATGCGCGTCGTCGATCGCATATGCGGAATCGATGACCGGATGCAGATCGGCATGTTCCACGAATTTCAGCAAACGTGCGAAATCCTCACGGGAGCCCATGGTATTGCCCTGCACTCGAATATCCTGGAAGAAGATTCTCGTAAGCTCTGCACCCGGCTGGTCGCCAGTAGTCGCGCCGCAAATGGCGATAGTTCCTCCCGGACGTACGGATTTGACGGAATGACTCCATGTGGCCGCGCCGACGGATTCAATGACGGCATCCGCCTTGCGTGGCAGTCGCGCACCCGTTTCAAAAGCCGCATCGGCACCGAGCTGCAACACTCGCGCACGCTTGTCTTCGCTTCGTGACGTGACGAACACTTCCAATCCGGCCGCGTGAGCAAGCTGAATCGCCGCGGTCGACACGCCGCCTCCGGCGCCTTGAATAAGCACCGTGTCTCCCGGCTTCACATTCGCCGATGCGAACAGCAGGGAATATGCGGTAAGCCAGCTGGTACCCAATGCGGCAGCCTCATCAAGATTCAGATTCGCGGGCTTGGCGAACACGTTGGCGCTGGGCACCTGTGTGTATTCGGCCATGGTTCCCGCATACCGTTCGGACAGGATCGAGCGTCTCTCCCCCGGCATCACACCGGCGCCATCGGTACCAACGAAGGTATACAAGACCACTTCGGAACCGGCCTTAAGTCCCTTTCGTACGGGAATGTCTTCTTCCAACACGCCAGCCGCGTCCGTGCCGAGGATCATCGGCGTCTGCTCGTCGGAAAGCCCCACACCTTGCAGACTCCACACGTCATGATGGTTCACGCTCGCCGAGTTCACACGAATGGTGGACCAGAATGGCTTGGTTTCAGGCTCAGGCATAGTGCCCACTTCAAGCACGGACAGCGGATCATCATAATTCGTTCCGGTGGCATATACGGCTTTCATGTTCACGCTCCTTTGCGAATAACGGCTTTTCACGATTGCAAACACCTCTATTGTGCCTCAAGTTGAGAAGACTTTGCGCTCCTTTGCCCGCAACACCCTCGTCGGGGCATACAGTGGGATATGATTTCGCACTTGGTTGCACTGATCGTAGGGAAGGGTGATTGCGCACGATGACCGCTGGCATTTGAGTTCGATTCACACTCCGGCGGACGTACATGCCCTTTCAGCCCAGCAATTACGCGATCTATGCCTCGAAATCCGCGCCACGCTGCTCGACTACGGCAAACAACATGGCGGGCATATCGGCTCGAATCTTGGCGTGGTGGAGCTCACTGTGGCATTGCACCGCGTGTTCGACTCGCCCCGCGACCGTTTCATTTTCGACGTGTCGCACCAAAGCTACGTGCACAAAATGCTTACCGGACGCGCCGAAGCATACTTGGACCAATCTCGTTTTGATGAGGTGACCGGTTTCACGAATCCGCTGGAAAGCGAACATGATTCCTTTGTGCTCGGCCATACCGGCACTTCGATTTCTCTGGCCTGCGGTCTTGCCAAAACCCGCGATATGCAGCGCGGCGCCGCCGGCGAAAGCACTATCGGCAATGTTATCGCCATTATCGGCGATGGATCCCTGAGTTCGGCCATTGCGTTCGAGGGGCTGAACAATGCGGCCGAACAGGGCGGTAATCTCATCATCATCGTCAACGACAACGAAATGTCGATCGCTGAGGATTTCGGCGGTATGTACGGGCAGCTTGCCAAGTTGCGTACGTCGAATGGCATGGCCGAACTGAATCTGTTCAAGGCATTCGGCTTGGACTACCGCTATGTGGAGCAGGGTAATGACGTTGACGCGCTGGTGGAAGTACTGAACGAGGTCAAAGACATTGACCACCCGATCGTAGTGCATATCCACACCACCAAAGGCTTGGGCTTCAATGACGAAACGGAAGCCGACAATGGTTCGGATGGCTGCAATCAGACCAATCCTCAACCTCATGCGGGCCAATGCGAGGCCAACCATTGGCAGGATCCGGAGGCCTCGCTCGGCAAACCGCTCGACGCACGCAAATATTATGGCGAAATGGCCATGGCATCGCTGGAACGTCGTTTCGACAATGAGCCGGGACTTGGTGGTCCATCTCCCCCGCAACCCCCGGATCGAATGGCATCACCCGAGATTTTCGTGAACGTGCCGGCGCCCACTACGTCGATACCGGTATCACGGAAGAACATGCCGCCGCATTCGCCGCGGGTATCGCCAGGGCTGGCGGACGCCCGGTGCTCGCGACTTCCGCCACGTTCTTCCAACGCACGTTCGACCAGCTGCAGCAAGAGTTGGCATTGAATCATGTTCCCGCCACGCTGCTGATTTTCGGCGCGGGAATTTCCGGCGCGGACAATACGCATTCGGGCACATTCGATATGACGATGTTCGCCAATGTTCCCGACGTGACCTGTTTGGCTCCCGCGAGCGGCGAACAGATGCTTGACATGTTGGCTTGGGCTACCGGCCCGTCCGGACATGGCGTAGTGGCGATTCGTATGCCCGGCGAGCAGATTCTCGCACTTGAACGTGCCGCCGATATGGCGTTCGACCCGTTGCAGCGTGCCGAAGAGCATGATCCAGCCGTCAATATTGCCGGAGCATGCCCGTTCGCCCGCTATCAGATCGTTCAGCCCGGCAGGGATGTGGCGATTCTTGGACTCGGCAATACCATGCCGTTGGCTGCCGAAATTACGTCGGCACTGACCGAAAATGATGAAGAACATGCTGCGATTACCGCAACGCTTGTTGACGCATTGCAATATTCCACGATGGATGCCGAATTACTGGCGATGCTTGCCGATGGGCATCGTTTGGTTGTTACGTTGGAAGATGGCCAGCTAGAAGGCGGATGGGGTGAGAAAGTCACCGCATTTTATGCCAATTCCAGTAATACCAAGGCTTCTCACGTTCGTGTGCTGAATTTCGGCGCAGCCAAAGAGTTCACCGACCGAGTGCCTCTTGGCGAGCTTAACGAACGTTACGGATTGACTTCAGAAACCATCGTCTCTCGAATCCGCGGTATTCTCAGCGAATAATCGATACATAAGCGAATTGGCGGGAATGATCGGTATATCTGTGGACCATTCCCCGCCAATCTATAAATCAGCGATCTGTAATCAGCAATCACTGATCATTCTTGATGGCATCCAAAGCGGGAATCTTCACAGCCTTATTGGCCGGGCCGAAACCTGCTACCACACCAACGGCGATCGAAAACAGCATGGCCACCACAAAAAGCCACCACGGAATCACCGAAATGCGAGTCACATCGTCGCCGCCCATAATCGCTTTGCCGATATTCTCAATGCTGAATCCACCCAAAGACGCCATATTGATGCCTATCGAACCAATCGCGGAAATCAAGCAAGCGATCACACCGCCGACAAGGCCGATCGCACCAGCCTCGCACAGGAACATCATGCGAATATCGCGCACATAGCAGCCAAGAGCCTTCATAATGCCGATTTCGCGCGTACGTTCCGACACCGACATAATCATGGTGTTGGCAATACCAATCGCGGCAACGAAGAACGACACCGCGCCGATGCCGCCCAAAGCCAACTGGATGCCCCGCGACTGCTTTTCGATCTCCTTACGCGTTTGCTCAAACGAGGAAGTCTGATAACCGGCGCCCTTGATTTGCGCTTCAACGTCGGCAACGTCTTTGATGTCTTGGGTGTGCACCAGTACCTGATCGTAAACGACCTTGCTCGACGTGTTGGCCTTGGTGTCCCCCGATATTTTGGCGTTCAACGTTTTCATATCGTCGATGCTCATCACAATGCCGGAAGTGAACGCATCATAGTTGTTGGCGGAGGAATCAATGACACCCACCACCGTGTATGGCATGGTAATGGTGGGACTCTCACCACTGCCGGAATCGGATGGCGCCACGGATCCGCCGCCCACCTTGCGGTAGTCGTCGGGACTTTGATAGTTGGCTCCGGTAATCAACGTGATTTTGGAGTTCAGCATATCGAAGAACGGGTCTTCGCCTTCGGATTGGGCGCAACCGTGCTCATCGCAGTAATAACCGCCCGCTTCTATACGATGATTGCTCGGATCTGACGCATACTTGTCGTAGAACGAATACACGAAGGATTTGCCCGCCAACACTTCGCCGGCACGCATCGGAAGACGTCCGCTGGCCAATTTATAGCCGGATTCTTCCAATTGCGTGGCGTCGACTCCCACCACGTTGACATATTGCGACACGTACCGGGAGCCAGCTCCTTGCGTGGCATCCACACTGTATGACATCGTTTTCTGAGGAAGCACTCCGGCCACACCGGCAATGCTGCGGAAATTCTGCACGGCGTCATCGTCGAGTTTCGCCTGTTCGCCGTCGGCACCGCTCACGCTGGATGACGTTGCCGTGGAATGCGAGCCTCCGCCGTCCGCATATACGGTGATGTCGTTCAGGTTGCCCATGTTTTTGAGCATCTGCTCGTTCTGTTCGTTGATGCCTTGGCCAATGGAAATCATGAGCACGATCGAACAGCAGCCGACGATCACGCCAAGTACCGTAAGAATCGTACGCGATTTGCGACGCAGCAGATTCTGCGTGCATGAACGTGCAATATCCGAAAATCGCATGCTCACTCCTTGGCGGAGGGCACGGAATCAATCACCTGGGTCGGCGCGTCAATGGCACCAGCCGTATTAGCCGCACCATCATCAGCACCTGCATGCGAATCGGAGGGATCCCAATCCCAATCGTCATCCTCGGCAGCCTTCTTCGCCTTCTTGCGGCGACGCACAACCACCACAACCACAATGGCGATCACGGCAACGACAGCCACGGCAACGACAATCCACACCCAAGTCGGAATGCCTTGATTTTCCTGCGGGTCAACATCCATACCGGGATCGGCGGGAGCCGGAGCCTCAGACACCGTAATCTTCACCGGCGATTCCTTAGTCTGCTGCTGGCCGTCGGCATCCTCGTACGTCACCTTCAGTTTGGCATCATATTCGCCGGCCGCATCCGCAGTGAAAGCGAATCCGATGGAACCAGAAGCGCCGGACGCCACATTGCCGATATACTGCGTGGCTTGCGTGGCGGTGATGCCGTCACCCTCGATGGACGCTTCGACATTGGATACATCCCCCTTGCCCTTGTTCACGTATTCCATGGAAATGGTGGATTCCTCGCCCGCATTGATGGCGTCTGGAAGCACGGGATCGCCCAGTTCGAAACGGTCGGGCTGCGAAACAGGTACGGAAATCTTGATATCCGAAGTGTTGGAATTGCGGGTGCCGCCATCGACATACTCGTATTTGAAGTTGATATCGATGCCCTGCGCGCCGTTCTTCGCACTCGACAGCACCTGCATGGGCACGGTCTGGGTCAGGGAATAGCCCGCCCACAGCGAATCGTAATAGAACGTGTTCGTACCGCCGGAAATGGCGAAATTCTCACCGCCGTCAACGGTCACGACCATATTGCCGACCGCGACCTTGCCCATATTCTGGAAGGTGAAGCCAAGATCGAAATTCGTGCCGACCGCCACGGAACCGTCGCCATAGGTGAAGTTGGTGATGATGATGTTCGGCACCGGACCGGCCGGCTGCACGGTGGAGCCGCCGTTGTTGTCGTCAGTGCCATCACCGTCTTCGGCGAGCGCCGTCGGCACAATGCAGGTCAGCGCGATGGCGATGGACGCCATCAATGCGATGAGCATGTTGATGAATTTTGCGGAATGGTTGCTGTTACTCATGGAATTTCCTTCTCTTCTCTGCCGTCACGCGTTGTTCATCAGACGGTCATCGATGATGCGTCCGTCAAGTAGCGTTACGATACGGTCGGCATATTGCGCCATATTGTCATCGTGGGTGACGAGCACGATGGTTTGGTCGAGGTCGCGAGCGAACGCGCAGATCATGTTCATCACGTCGGTTTTGGTTTTGGAGTCGAGGTTGCCGGTCGGTTCGTCGGCGAATACGACTTGCGGTCTGGCTGCGAACGCTCGCGCGATGCCGACACGCTGTTGCTGTCCGCCCGACATTTGCGTCGGGTAGTGGTTCATGCGTTTGCCGAGCCCTACTCGTTTCAGCATTTTCTTGGCGATTGCCTCACGCTTGTTTTTCGGCATGCCTTGGAACATCAGCGGCATTGCCACGTTTTCCACGGCAGTCAGATTGGGAAGCAGGTTGTATGACTGGAATACGAAACCAAGATGTTTTTGCCGAAATTCCGCCAATTGCCGTTCATTCAACCGAGAAATGGGCACTCCCCCGATGCGCACGCCGCCTTTGGTCGGTTTTTCCATACCTGCTAGCTGGTTCAGCAGAGTGGATTTGCCAGAACCGGATTCGCCGTAGATACAGCAGATCTGCCCTTGCGGAATGGTGAGATTGATACGTTCCAGCGCCACGACGGTTTCGTCGAGCACCGGATATTCCTTACGCAGATTCTTGACTTCGATGATGGGCCTGCGCGTCCCCGCCATCGACTCTTGCCCTTCATGATCTGTCATAGTCTTCGTTGTCCTCCCCCACACGGCGTCAATACGTCTGTCCCACAACCGAGTTTATACCGTTTTCCAGTTCCCTGCATCCCTTAGGGGAACACCCCGAGAAGCACAGACCCCCGTCTCATATCCTCCTAAAACAACCCTAACTAGGGTGGTTTTCTCGTTTCGTGCCAAAAACACTTCGTTTCGTGCCAGACGGCAAAATCCCTGAATCTCGCAAAAATAGAATGAAAACAACGAGGCAGACATTCGGATGACGTTGTCGGAAGCGTCATCCGCATATCACACAAGGGGAACCATCATGCGTCGTCGTTTTACTCAAACCGAGGTGTATTACCTGAACACCCTGCCCGCGGTGGAGCGAGCTTCCATGGACCGCATCACGTACTCGAAGGAATTTCAGGTGCGTTGCATGGCGCAATATCTGCGCGGCAACGGTCCTACCAGTATTTTCGCCAGCGCAGGTCTTGATCCGAAAATCATGGGAGGCAAGCGCATCGAACGCGCGATCGCCCGTTGGAAAGCCGATCCGAAAATCATGCTTGAAGCACAGACGTTGGCAAACAAATCCGATTCCGGGCAGCGCGATCTGCTGGTGATCACCCAAGCCATGACCATCAAATGGCTGGAAAAGAAAGTCATGGACCTGCAGAAACAGCTTCACCTGCTTGAATCACATGCGATGAACTGCTCACTGCCGAATTCAAACTCCAGGGAAGGTCTTGTCAGCATGGCGTGACATACGCCGAAACGTATGACATGCGTGCGCAAAACACGGTCATTGCCGACAGGCCAATCACATAGACGTGCGTTGCGGTACGGCAACGCGCCAAACAATAATCCCTCCTTTCACCGCCGCGCTCTCCGTCACATATAAGCGGCCGTCTCGAAAGGAGGGATTCTTCATGCCTCTGGAACGTCAGCGAAACATCCTCGCCCCGTATCGACACTCTGCATTTCGTGTATAAAACGCGCTGTCCTTACTCTGCATTTTCGTGTAAATGCCCTAATTTTCAAGGAGTACACCATGCTCTTCAGGCGCAAGGCATATCAAACACTCATGGCTTGGAAAAGCCCGTCGAATGGCAAGCGCGCCATGCTTATTATTGAGGGAGCACGACGTGTTGGAAAAAGCACTTTGGCGCAAGAATTCGCACAACACGAATACGAAGGTCATCTTGTCATCGATGCAGAGCATCGGCACGGCTATTTTGCGACTATTTCGCAGCTTCGTCCGCGGACATCATGGCCTGGGTGATCTGGTCGCGCATCTCGTTGAAACCGCCAGGCGTCGAAGCCGGCAACACCACCGTCTTCGCATTCTGCGACGAGGCGAGATTACGCATGGTGTCGAGATACTGGTTGAACAACACCACATGTTCACGTCGTTCACGTTCAGTGCCGACTGCCTGCAGACTC
>ENA-OQBV01000171-OQBV01000171.1-human-gut-metagenome-genome-assembly--contig:-NODE-171-length-38642-cov-3.373179_pt1 | contig 38642 bp, 41 predicted proteins | sample MGYA00242750_ERZ504559 | MGnify/ENA primary metagenome ERZ504559 (study PRJEB26092, sample SAMD00036230) | human gut metagenome | host: Homo sapiens | study: EMG produced TPA metagenomics assembly of... | reverse complement strand
TTCGTTCGATGAACGGACAGATCGAGTATCTTCTGACAGAGTGTGTGAAGTGGCGGAAGCGGTCTGGAAAGAAGGATGAGTAATATCATTTATATACAGAAAAGCTAGGGATGTCGTTTGACATCCCTGTTTTTAACTGTATTTTGCCGCATATTCTTTTGGAGAACACCCGCAGGCTTTTTTGAATTTCTTACTGAAGTAGTACACATCCGAATATCCGGATGTCTCTGCAACTTCGGAAATTTTCATCGTGCCTTCTTTCAGAAGTTTCTGAGCAGCGCTGATCCGGATATCGGAAATGTACTGGAGTACAGAGGTATGTTGTACTTTTTTAAATACGCTTCCCAGGTTAGGAAGGATGCAGCTGAAAATTCGCAGCCACCTGAGAAACGGAAAGGGAAGCATCTGTATAATGATTTCCGATATATTCCATGACCCGGCGGCAGAGTGCGATATCTGACGGAACGGCTTCCATTTTCTGAATGCACTGCAGTCCGTAAAACAGAACTTCATTTTTCAGGTTCTCCAGAGAATGTTCGGTATCCAGTTATGGAAGCGGAGAACTCGGTTACGGGCTGAGCCGAGATTTTCCGGAATATGAAAATACACATGGTACACAACAAAAATCTCGTGGATTACAAGGGAAAGATACTCACTGTTTTTCTTCTGACTGATGGAAAGGAACAGTGTTTCCAGATATTCCAGCAGATCTTTGCGGTTCTGGGCGTGCAAAACTGTAATAAAGTGCTTCCGCATTTTTAAGAGTTCCTCGGAAAATCCGGGTCTTTCCGGATGGGAATAGCTGATACAGAGATTGGATTCCCGGGAAAAATAGCGTTCTGTCAGAAGGTGCAGGCAGCGGGTGTAATATGGCTTCCAGTCGGTTGTAACAGGAAAGATATTTTCAATATACAAAAATGTATATTCGTTTTGCTGTGCAATAAAATCCGTAAAACAACTTCCGATATGGAGTAGTTTTTCTTTGTCGGAGAGGAAAATCTGCAGCATGTAGATGTATTCGCTTTCCTGCATATATTCGCAGAGAAAATCCTGTCCGCGCAGACGATCCACCAGCTGTAATACTGCATCGTGAGTGTGTTCCGAAACATAGACACTGCAATAGATGCTGTATGCCAGATTTTCAAATTCCGGATGCTGTACACACAGATCGGAATAGGAAAGCACGCCGTCCCGGATATTGGCAAGCATACTGCACAGATGAAAGTGCTCATAATGCTTTAATGTATGGCGGGTCTGTTCTTCAAAATGGATGGCCTGGATACATTCAGACAGCGCCCGCTCCAGCTCTTCGGCGGCAACCGGCTTCAGCAGATATTCTTTTACCCCGTACCGGATCGCGGTGCGCGCATATTCGAAGTCATTATAGCCCGATAAAATGAGCATATGCACAGAAGGAAAATGCTCTTTGATATATCTGGCAGTTTCGATTCCGTTCATCTGCGGCATTTTGATATCCAGAAGCAGCAGATCTACGGGTTCTTTTTCCAGATGGTCGATGACCTGCTGTCCGTTTTCGGCTTCTCCGGCAAAAGTAAGATTTAGTTTTTCCCAGGGTATGATCTTTTTTATGCGCTGACGAATAAAATATTCATCATCTGCAATCAATAGTTTCAATGACATGGCAATCCCTCCTGTTTGGGTAATGTGATCACGGTGATGCAGCCGCCGGTTTGGGGACTTTCCATAGATAGTCCATAACCCGGTCCGTAGTAGAGCAAAATTCGCTGCTGGATACTTTTGATTCCGAAGTGGTCGGCATCCTGCTGCCAGATTTTTTCGTAGTCTTCTTTTGAAAATCCACGTCCGTTGTCTGAAATCGTAAACCGGATACAATCCCCAGCATCTTCCGCCTCAATATGAAGAATTCCGTGCCGGTCAAGTCCCTTGATCCCATGGTAAATACTGTTTTCCAGAATCGGCTGAAGCAGCAGTTTGATGCAGCTGTAGTTTTTTTAACGCTTCCGGACAGGTGATGGTGAAATCGAATTTATGGAAATAGCGAATCTGCAGGATTTCCAGATATGCTCTGGAAATTTCCAGTTCCTGTCCGATGGAAATATGCATCTTTCCATTGCTTAAGCTGGAGCGGTAAAAAGAAGAAAGATTCATAACAAGCTGAATCAGAGTTTCTTTTTCATCAAGCTCCGCCAGAGCGCAGATGTTATCCAGAGTATTGTAAAGAAAATGAGGATTTACCTGCTGCTGAAGGAGGTTGAGGGAAAGCTGCTGTTTGAGTTTTTCGGCTTCGATCAGGTCGTCTCTCATTTTCGTCTGGATCGCGATCATACTGTTGAAAGAGCTGAGAAGCGAAGCAACCTCGTCATTACACGGAATCTCACGGATTGGAACCCAGTTTCCCTCCTTGACTGTCTGAATATGCGAGATCAGATAGCTTAACGGATAAGTGACTTTCTGTGCAATATGGTGAGAAGCAAATACGCAGAGCACCATAACCAGTGCGGCGATCAGCAGAGACAGGCAAAATATCGCGAACAGAGGCGCCAAAAAGCTGACGATCGGAATCTGGTTTAAAACATACCAGTCAAGGGTAGAAAAAGGTGTGAAAAACAACAGATTTCCGCCTGCAAAAAAATACTGGGAATCCAGATTTTTAAGAATGAGATCCATATATTCATACTGGCTGTCCAGTTCGGGACTGCCGTTACTGCTCTGGACCTGTCCGTTTTTATCGATCAGAAACAGTTCATTGGTTGTATTGTATTGTTTATAAATACCGGAAATCTGTGTTTCCGGTATGGAAAGCTCTACATATCCGAGCATTCGTCCGGAATTGATATTATAGAACGGGCGAATGTAGGAGAGGACTTTTACCTCTTTATGTCTGTCGTTTAGGTGTCGTTTCATACCAACCTGCCAGACAGGAGAAAGAGCCGGATCACTGAGGTTCATCTGACTTGAGTCCGGCTCGGTAGATACCAGAAGAAGTCCCTGATCGGAATACAGACTTACAGAATGGATGAACGGTGTAGACTGTATGATCTGTCGGATATGCTGTTTGACATTGGTTGTTGCATTGGAAGAATACTTTGCGGCAAGATAGTCTTTCATATATTCCTGTACAGTGTCATCAGACAGAATAGTTTTGGAATAATTTTCCGTGGCATCCAGATAATATTGAAACTGTCCGGAAATATAGCTGAGCTGCTGCAGAGCATTTCTTCCCTCCAGTCGAAAAGAATGCTTCAGAAATAAACCGGAGATCCCTAAAAAAAGCAAAACCATGAACAGGATAGAAGTCATGGATATGCTTCGGAAAAAGCTAAAGCTGATGGAATTTTTGTTGTGTTTGATCTTTTTCATTGCAGGAATTCTCCATAGTATAGTCGATGTAACAGAATTAAAATCATTATAGAGAATGTAGGAAGAAATGTCAAAATAAGTTTATTTGAGATTCCATATTGAAAAAGAACAAAAAATATAGAAAATGAACATTGTGAAAAACCCGCTTATTTTCTATACTAGGTGCATCACATAAATGTTTCAAAGGAAAACGGAGGAAAAAGGAATGAAATTGAAAAGAATCACAGCGGCGCTGCTGGCAGGAGTGATGTGCGTGGGACTTCTGGCAGGATGCGGAAGCAAAGGGGACGGAGACGAAAAAGGTTCAGGCGATAAGATTACGATTCGTCTGTTGACAAGAATGGCAGGAACGACAGCGCAGGTGGATATCTACAATGATATTCTGGATGAATTTAAAGAGAAACATCCGGAAGTGACGATCGTTGATGATTCACAGGGGGATGAATCTGCATTCAACAATATTTTATCGACAGATATTGCATCTGGAACAATGGCAAATATTTTCCGTATCCAGGGTGTTGCCAATCTGTCAGAATATATCGATAACGGGCTGATCCTGGATGTACAGCCATATTTAGACGAAGATCCGGAATGGGGCGGCGGATTTACAGAGGGAGCGCTCTCTTATTATCAGGTGCCTGGAAAAGAAGGAACTTATGCGATTCCGATGGAATCCGGACTGATCGGAGTTTATTACAACAAAGATTTGTTTGAAAAAGCAGGCGTGAAGGAATTCCCTGAAACATGGACAGAATTTCTGGATGCGATCAAGAAGTTAAAAGCCAGCGGTGTGATCCCGATCGCAATGGGAACACAGACAACTTATATGGCAGGACATCTTCATGATCAGATATTCTACAAATGGCTCGGAACAGATGCTGCGAAGAAGTTAGGTTCCAGAGACATGAAATGGACAGATCCGGAAGTGGTAGAGACACTCCAGTTTGTACAGGATCTGATCGATGCAGGCGCATTTGACAAAAATGCAGCAGGTATGACAGACAATATTGCAATGACACAGTTCCAGCAGGGAGAAGCTGCGATGGTAATCACAGGTCCATGGAATATCGGAACTTTTGAAGATCCGGCAGAGACACCGGTATGTGACAGCATTGAAGTTGCAAAATTCCCATACTTTGAAGAAAAACCGGAGTTTAAGAATGAAGATATGCAGACATTGTCTCCGTATATGATCAGCGGAAAACTGGAAGGAAAAGAACTGGAGCTTACACTGGAACTCGTAAAAATGCTGACAGACAAAGATGCAGCGAAGAGATTTGCAGAGGAAGCAGCCTTCTTGATTCCGAGAACAGACATTGATCTGGATGAAAGTGCGATCTCTCCACTGTTTGCCAAAAATGTAGAGCTTGGCGGAACATCTGAGGGAATCGGAGTCGATGTATTTGATTTTGATCCGCTGGCTTCTATGCAGGATCGAACAAGAAACTCTATCTCAAGCATGTTCACCGGAGAAAAACCGGACAGCGTTGCAAAAGAGATTCAGAGTGAGATTGATAAATAGGTATCAATAAAATAGGACGTACAAAAATGCCCTGTCAGCTTTGTGCAGGGCATTTTTTAAAGAACAGGAGGTTTCCGGATGATAAAGTTAAAAAGTAAAAAGACAAGAATGGGCATTATGCTGTTTCTTGTTCCGGCACTTGTGATCTATCTGGTATTTCAGATTATTCCGATTATCGGTTCCATCTATTTTTCTCTGGTTGACTGGAACGGAATTGCAGGATCTGCGCCGAAATTTGTAGGACTGAAAAATTATATCGATGCATTTCACAATGCAGATTTTATTCTTTCTTTAAAGAACATGGCAAGAATGGTCATCATCAGTGTGATCTGTCATACCCCGATCGCACTTCTGATGGCAGTTGCGATCAATACAAAGTGTAAAGGCTACAGGATCTTTAAGGCGTTGTTCTTCGTACCGACTGTATTCCCGCTGACTGCAGTTGGTCTGATGTGGTATTTCATCTTCATGCCGACCGGATCTTTCAACTCTCTGCTGGAAGTGATCGGACTCAGCGATCTGGTGATGCCATGGCTGGTAGATCCTGCAACAGCGATGAATACGATCGTATTTGTCAATGTCTGGGCAGGTGTTGGTTATTACATGGTTATTATTTTAGCCGGTCTGACGACCATCCCGGATGATGTATATGAAGCGGCAGCGATTGATGGAGCAACATCGATCCAGAAATTCTTTAAGATCACAGTTCCGATGCTGAAACCGATCCTGGCAATGTGTATCCTGATGGATATCATCGGATCTGTCAAAGTATTCGATCTTGTATTTGCCATGACAGGAGGCGGACCGAATGGTCTGACCAACCTTCCGACAACATTGATGTACAATGAGGCGTTTAAGTACAACCATTACGGAGTAGGAAGCGCGATCGGAATCATCATCATGGTGATCTGTATTGTGGGTACGGTTGGAAGCAATCTGATCACAAGCAGAAAGAAAGCGGAGTAGGGGGAAGAACACATGAAAAAGAAAGTAAAAACTCGTAAGAAAATTACGCTGCAGAGTGTGATCATGTATATTCTGCTGATTTTGACAGCACTGATGTTTGCAACCCCGATGTTGTTTACCCTTTTGTCTTCCATTAAGACAAAAGTAGAAATTTTTTGCGAAACCATTCTCCTGGCCGGAAGTTCCGCAATGGTCCAACTATGTGGAAGCCTGGACAAGTGCCAACATGAGTCACTACTTTTTAAACAGTTTGATTCAGGCAGGAGCGACAGTAATCGTACTTGCAATCGTGTCTACAATGGCAGCCTACGTACTGTCCAGATTTGATTTTAAATGCAACAAATTTTTACTGTTATTCTTTATGCTGGGAATGATGGTTCCGGTACATACTGTACTTGTTCCGGTTTCTTACATTATCGGAGCGCTGAATCTGAAAAATAATATCCCGGCTCTGGTTATGATCTATGTGGCATTCAGCCTTCCGTTCAGTATTCTGGTCGTGACCAACTTTATGAAGGGTGTGAACCGTTCTCTGGAAGAAGCAGCTCTGATCGACGGAGCAACCTATTTCCAGATTTATAAAAATGTGATGCTGCCGATGACAGTACCGGCAATTTCCACGATTTCTATTTTTAACTTCCTGGGTGCATGGAACAACATTCTGTTCCCGCTTCTGTTCATCAATGACAAGAACTTAAAGCCGATCGCACTGGGACTGTTGAACTTCAACGGAGAGCGTGGAAGTGATTATGGCCCGCTGATGGCGGCAATCGTGATCACAGTTGCTGTTCCGCTTGTGATCTACCTGTTATTCCAGGAAAAAGTAGAAGGCGGTCTGGCAGCGGGAGCTGTGAAAGAATAGGCATGAGGAGGAAAATAAAATGAGCAAGATCAGATACAGACAGGTGCATCTGGATTTTCATACAAGTGAGTACATACCGGATATCGCAGCAGATTTTGACAAAGAAGAATTTGCAAAAACATTGGAAGAAGCACATGTAGATTCCATTACATGTTTTGCAAGATGTCATCATGGATGGCTGTACTATCCGTCAAAAAAAATTTCCGGAGCTCATCCACCCGGGATTGAAGAACAAAAACTTTTTACTGGAGCAGATCGAGGCGTGTCATAAGAGAGGGATCAAAGTGCCGGTTTATACAACTGCACAGTGGGATGGAAGAATCATGCGCGAGCATCCGGAGTGGCTTGCAGTAGATGAAAATGGAGAATTTATTGATACCCAGGGAGTTCCGGCGCCGCATTTTTATCACACGATCTGTCTGAACAGCGGTTACAGACAATTTTTCAAGGATCAGCTTCAGGATATGATCGAGGTGATCGGCGTGGAAAATCTGGATGGAATTTTTATGGATATTCTGTTCCAGGTAGACTGCAAGTGTGAGCATTGTGTGAGGAAGATGCAGGAGCTTGGAATGGATACCGAATCCAAAGTGGAACGGATGCGGTACGCAGAGCATATGCTGGATGAATTTAAGACGGAGATCAGCGAATTTATCCACAGCATGGCGCCGGAGGCAACGATCTTTTACAATGGATCTCATGTGGGACCAAGAAGCAAGAACAGTTTTAAAGAATACAGCCATCTGGAGCTGGAATCTCTGCCAAGCGGCGGCTGGGGATATGATCACTTCCCAGGCAACCAGCAGATATGGCCCGTAATCTCGGAAAAGAGATGATTGGAATGACCGGAAAATTCCATCACATACTGGGGAGATTTCCATTCTCTGGAAAAATCAGGCAGCGTTGGAATATGAATGTTTCCATATGCTGGCAGTGGGAGCAGGATGCTCCATCGGAGATCAGCTTCATCCAAGAGGTGTGCTCTCCAAAGGCGCTTACGACCTGATCGGGAATGTTTACAAAAGCGTAGAGGAAAAAGAGCCGTATTGCCGGGATGTCAAAGCACGGACGGAGATCGCAGTGATCACACCGGAGGAATTCTATCCGGAGGATGCAAAGGATTCTGTTCTGTCACCATCTTTGATCGGAACGGTGCGTATCCTGCAGGAGCTGGGCTATCAGTTTGATATTATTGACAGTCAGATGCCGCTGGATGATTATCAGGTAGTGATTCTTCCGGACTGCATTTATCATAATGAAGATCTGAAACAGAAGATGGAAGCATATCTGGCACAGGGTGGTCATGTGATCGGTTCTTTTGATTCCTGTCTGCCAAAAGACGGAAGTGAGAGCATTTACGGTGTGGCATTTGAGAAGGAATCGGAATATTACAGAGAATTTGTGATGCCGAATGACGTGATCGGAAAAGATCTGCCAAAAGAAGAGTTTGTCATGTACTTGAGAGGATATGATGTAAAACCGGTACATGCAGAAGTGCTTATGGATAAGATAGAGCCGTATTTTGACAGAAAAGGAAACACCTTCTGTTCACACCAGCATGCACCGTCTTCCGGGAAAGTGGGAAGCCCGGAGGTGACGATCTGGAACAATGCGCTGTATTTCTCCCACCCGGTTTTTGCACTGTACCGTAAAAATGCGGCAAGATGGTGCAAGCTGATGGTGAAAGATGCGCTGGAATATTTCATCGGAGAAAAGCTGGTCAGATATGAAGGCCCGTCTACACTGAATATTCAGTTGAATGCGCAGGAAGAGAAAAACAGAGATGTTCTGCATATCCTGCATTATATTACGGAGAAGAGATCGGAAGACATCTATACCGTAGAAGACAAGATTCCTTTGTATGATCTGGAAATTCAGGTAAATACAGATGGAAAACAGGTAAAAGAAGTCAGAAGTGTTCCGGATGAAACGCCGCTTTCTTTTGTTCAGGAAGGCAAATACGTTAAATTTTCGGTAAAAAAAGTAGACGGACATCAGATGATTTGTATTCAATATTAAAAGAAGGGGATGTTCTGGAAATTTGTATAGGGATACAGGTTTTCAGACATCCCTTTTCTACAGGAGGTTCAAGGTGGAAGCAAAAAACTGGAAGACAGAAAAAGAGACCATCATCCGTTGTGTGCTGTTAAATCTGGCAGGCGTTTTTATTTATGCGGTTGGAATCAACAGCTTTGCGGCGCCGCACAAGATTGCACCCGGAGGGGCAAGCGGCATTGCGATCCTGATCAATTATCTGACAGGATGTCCGATCGGTCTGTTTGTCTTTGTATTTAATATTCCGCTGCTTCTGATCATTGTGGTCAAAAAATATTTTCCGCGTTCTTTCGTGTTTCGCACCCTGGCGTCTACCGCTCTGCTCTCCATTGTGACAGATCTGGTGATCGTCAGGATTCCGGTATACAAAGGAAATCCTCTTCTGGCGGCTATGTTTTGCGGAGCCATGATGGGGATCGGTCTGGCGCTGGTGCATATGGGACAGTCCAACACCGGGGGCATTTCTCTTCTGGGACTGATCATGCAGAAATGCAATCCGCAGTTTCAGGTAGGCGCCTGGATCTCGGGATTGAATATTGCGGTTGTACTTGCCTCTGCAATGGTATATCGTAATATTGAAAGCTTATTATATGCGGTTGTGACGGTGTATATTTCGGGAATGTTCATGGATCATATGCTGGAGAATGCAGATGCAAAAAATCTGATGATCGTGATTGCCGAATCTACCGATAAGGTACGTCAGGTATTTCTGGACAGGAAGATCGGCGTGACCGTATTAAAAGGAGAAGGCGGTTATTCCAGTGAGGTACAGCGTGTGGTGATGTGCGTGTCAGAAAAGAAGGAATGCGAGCTTTTGCAGAAGCGGATCCACAAAGTGGATGACAAAGCACTGGTGATTATTACAGAAGCGGAAAAAGTAGCAGGAAAAGGATTCAAACATTTGACATAGAAGGAGGATGACGAACGTGATTGTATTAGCAGAACAAAAAAAGGCATCCGTACGGGTGGTATTTATCGGAAAAAAAGAGGCAGAAAATCTGACATACGTGTCAGCAGATTATCAGGCAGTATCCAGAGTGGGCGGTCTGGATGAGAATCTGACGGTTTATATCGGACAGGGGAAGGAACCGCTTACGATCCGTAACATTCAGGAACTGTCCGCAGGAGCAGCCGGCGCGGTGAAAGGAATGGGGATCAAGGCGTATGAGATGGACATCCGTCCGTTTCTTGAAGCAGCAGGTGTGCGGGCAGTCAGCGCCGTGATCGAAGGAATTTATACCGGAGCTTATGAAATCTGTCTTCCGGGAGAGGAACCGAAAGAAATTCCGGATGTGACACTGACTGGAATCGATGAAAATCTGTATCCGGCAGCACAGGGGGAATTAAAACAGGGGATTTCTCTGGCAGAGGCACAGAGCTGGGCAAGAAATATGGTGAATGCACCGGGAAATCTGTTTCATCCGATGGACTTTGCAAGAGAGATCATGGAGCATATGAAAGAAACATCTGTAGAATGTGAATTGATCGTATACAGTAAATTAAATGCAATGGGCATGGAAGCGCTGACCAGTGTGGGAAAGAGCAGTGAGAATCCACCGTGTATGCTGGTAATGCGCTATCGTGGGGACGAAGAGGCACCGGTAACCGGACTGGTTGGAAAGGGAGTGACCTGTGATACCGGCGGGTACTGTCTGAAACCGGCAGGATCCATGATGGGGATCAAAGGCGATATGGCAGGCGGTGCGGCAGTTGCGGCGGCAATTTATGCACTTGCAGCAAATCAGGTCAAGGTCAATGTAACCGGCGTAATCCCAATGTGTGAAAACAGGATCAGCCCGTCTGCGCTGGTTCCGGGAGACGTGATCGGTTCCTATGGCGGAAAGAAGATTGAAATCTGTAATACGGATGCGGAAGGTCGTCTGATCCTTGCCGATGCTATGGCATATATGGTGAAGGATGAGCATGCAGACCGGGTGATCGATATTGCGACACTGACTGGTGCAGTTGTGGGAATGCTTGGATTTTCCACAGCAGGATTGTTATCAGATGACGATGCGTTCTGCGGAGCATTTTTAAAGGCAGCACAGACAAGCGGAGAACGCTACTGGAGACTTCCGATTTTTGAAGAACAGAAACAGATGATCGAAAGTAAGATTGCGGATATCAAAAATATGGGACGGGATTACTGCGGAACGATCACGGCAGGTCTGTTCATTCAGGCGTTTGCCCAGGGACGTCCGTGGATCCATCTGGATATCGCGGGAACCGCATGGACAGACAATCCGTTGTACCAGGGACAGCCGCAGGGAGCGACTGCTGCGGGAACATCCAGCTTGTATTATCTGTTGGCAGGAGGAGAAGAGACATGTTTTTAAAAGAGACAGAAGAAAATATCCGGAGGCAGTTTGCTGTTTTCACGGAAAAATTTGAGAGAGCAGGAAAAGAGATTGAGGCCAGGATTCATGCAGAGCCGGCAGATATTGCACTGCTTTTAAAATATTTATACGCCAATATGCCGTTTAGTGATGTGGCAGATTATTCCTACGAGATGTTTCGAGAGTTTGCAGCACATGGTGCACAGTTAAGAAAAGAACAGATCTGGAAAGGAGAAACCCGGATTCCGGATGAGATTTTTCTGGACAATGTGGTATTCCACCGTGTCAATACCGAAGGAATTACTTCCTGCAGACCTTTATTTTACGCACAGTTACAGGAGAGAGTTGCAGGAAAACAGATGGAAGCAGCGATTCTGGAAACAAATTACTGGTGTGCCGAAGAAGCCACTTATCAGGCAACGGATGACCGTACCATCTCTGCAGAGGCCGTGTATCGAAACGGGATCGGACGCTGCGGAGAAGAGTCGGTATTTACGGTAAATGCGCTGCGCAGTATCGGAATCCCGGCAAGGCAGGTATATGCGCACCGCTGGGCACATTGCGATGACAATCATGCCTGGGTCGAAGTATGGTGTGAAGGAACGTGGCATTTTCTGGGAGCCTGTGAGCCGGAAGAGATTCTGGATCTGGGATGGTTCGTCAATGCATCTTCCCGCTCTATGATGATCAATTCCAGAATTTTCGGTTCACAACAGGCAGACGGAGATGTGATTGAACATCCGGATGTGACCTCAGGGGTGAACCAGCTTTCCAGATATGCAAAAACAGTTGATCTGGAGCTGTTTGTGACAGAAGAAGACGGAACTCCTGTGGCAGATGCGGAAGTTAGCTTTGAACTGTTGAATTATGCAGAGCTGGTTGCAATCTCCCGAAAGAAAACAGATGCAAACGGGAAGGTCGTGCTCAGGACCGGAAAAAGGAAGCCTGTTTGTTTCCGTGTGGAAGGAAGATAGACATGTGACTGCCATTTTGGATACGCGTGAAATTTCTGCGCAGACACTGGTTCTTGCAGGAAAAAAAGCAGAAAAATCAGAAGAGGAGTGGGTGGCGTTCGATATGATCGCACCTTCGGATGCTCCTGTCAACACGAAAAGACCGACAGAAGAGCAGAAGCAGACAGGTGCGCAAAAATTCCGTCAGGCGACAGAAAAGCGGCTTGCGAAAGTAAACAGTTTCTTTGGAGAAGAAGCAGGGAACGCACTGGAAAACAGTAAGGGAAATCATCAGGAAAATTCAAAAATTTCTCGATGCAGAAACACCAAATGCACTTTGGAAAAAGGCGCTTCTGGATCAGTTGAGCCTGAAAGATTTCAGAGACTGTAAGGCGCAGGAACTTTTGGAGCATCTTGAGGAGGCATGTGTATGGGGACATACATTTCCTTCGGAGATTTTTGCAAAATATGTTTTAAATCCAAGGATTTCAAGGGAACAGCAGAGTGCGTACAGAAGAAAAATTCAGGCATTTTTTACAGAAGAGCAGAAAACACAGTTTCAGAAGAATCCAAGAGAGATCTGGAATTGGATCTGCAAAAATATTCAGGAAGAACCGGCATATGAATATGAAGAGCTTTTAACAACCCCGGCGGGAACGCTTCGCTATCAGAGGGCAAGTCTGGAATCGAAGAAGGTGTTGTTTGTGGCGATCTGCCGTACACTGGGCGTTCCGGCAAGATTAAATCCACTGGATGGAGAAATGCAGTATTATGGGGAAAACGCATTTTTGAATGTGGAAAACTCTGAAAAAACAGAAGAAGTATGTGAAAAAACAGCGCAGATTCATTTGAAATCCGGGGATGATACGAGATGGGTCTATATGCAGAACTGGACGATTGCGAAAAAATCAGAGACAGGTTATCTCTGGCAGACCCTGCAGCTTGGAGAAGGATATCAGGGAGAGGCAAAGCTGGAAGTGGAAGCGGGGACATACCGTGTGATCACAACAAACCGTCTGCCGAACGGGAACCAGTTTGCTGCCTGCACAGAATTTGACATCGAAAATGGTCAGACAAAAGAAATCCAGCTGACTCTTCGAAAAGCGGAGCTGAAGGATATGCTGGAAGAGATTCCGCTGGAAGAATTTGCGGTAGAAGATGAGCAGGGAATAAAAATTTTGGGAGTCAAAAGTCAAAGAGGGAACCTCGTTGTTTATCTGGCATGAGGTTGGAAAGGAACCAACGGAACATATTTTTAAACGAACTCCGTGAGAGAAGTCAGGAATTTGCAGCGCTTGGAAGCCGGGTAAATCTGATTTTGAAACATAAAGAAGATCAGGCAGATCCGACATTTGCAAAAACAAAGGCAGAGCTGCCGAAAGCAGCGGTGTACTATGATGAAGGAACGGAAAATATCAATGTACTGGCGCGCAGAATGTATGGGGACCCGGATAAGCTGCCGCTGATTCTTGTTGTAAAAGAAGGAATGCAGGGTGTGTATTCGGCAAGCGGATATAATGTAGGAACCGGGGATATGCTGCTTCGGGTTCTGAATAGCGGGATATAGGCAGCTAATATATTAATGATCGAACAGTTAGTTGAAAAAATCTCAAACGATACATGAAAAACTTATTTCTGAAAAACAGTCCTATCGCAAGGTAGGGCTGTTTTTTCAGTATCATACACTTTCCAGGATTCTTTCATTAACCGTTGTCTTAAGTTGTTGAATTTGACAATCCATGATAAACTAAATTCTTAGTAAGAACAATCCGCAGGAGGAAAAAAGCAGTTCTATGAAAATACATTACAGAGTATCTGGAGAGGGGATAGAGATCGTCCGGTGTTTCGGGACAGACAGTCAGGTTGTCATTCCGGAGCAGATTGAGGGGAAACCGGTAATAAAGGCAGCGCCCTATGCGTTTTCTGCAAGAAAAGACAAGGAAGAGATTGATGTACAGACATATGATACGGATCAGATCGGACAAAGGTCGGCAGAGGAAAAACTGCTTGCAGGCGATGCGGTGGAGGAAGTCGTTTTTCCCAATACCATGCGGGAGATCGGGCGTTATATTTTTTATGGATGCAGAAACTTAAAAAAGCTGGAATTCTCGGACAATCTGATGCAGATCGGAAGCGGAGCGTTTACAGTGTGCGGAAATTTACAGAAACTGATTGTTCACTTGCAATTTGGAAGTAAAAGCTGTGTAAAAGAGATTCTGGGAGAGCTTTGGCAGAGAATGGATGTGACTTTCGTTTACGAAAACGGAGCATTTGGCGGTCAGAAAGCGGAGTTGGTATTTCCGGGGCATTATGAAGAAGCAGTGGAGAATACGCCAGCCCGGATTTTGTATACCCAGCATCATGGTTCGGGAAACAATTACCGGCAGTGTTTTCTGGCAAAGGAGTTGGATTACGAGAAATATGATGAATTGTTTTCTATGGCAGTGGTGATGGAAAAGCTGCCTGTACTCATTGATCTGTGTTTCGGGAGGCTTTTGTTTCCCATCCGGCTTTCGACAAGGGGAGAAACAGCTTATCAGGGATATATCAGGTCTCATTTGGAAGAAATCGTTCCATATCTGATCAAGAATGAACAGACAGAAAGGATACGCCTGATTTCCGAAGAAAAACTGTGGACACCAGAGGGGCTGGACATGGCAATCGAGTGCTCTTCCGACAAGCAGAAGTCGGAGATTTTAAGTCTGCTTATGAATGAACGGCAGCAGATGCAGCCGGTCAGAAAGAAAAAATTTGTGTTGTAAATTTACAGTATAATAGAAGGGATATATGCGTATGGAAGAAGAAAACAGTAGAGAAGCAGCCGAAAAGCTTCAACAGATCGGCAGCAGTATTTTAGGTGCTGCAAGGGATGAGCTGTATCTGGGAATGCGTTTTCTGGATGTGGCGCTGAGCAGTTTTGTATATCAGATGGATTCGTCTGTCAGTCCCTTTGGAACGGATGGAGCAGTGATATATTTTCACCCGCAGCAGCTTGGGGGCTTGTACCGGCAGAATCGGATTCTTGTGAACCGGGGATATCTGCACATGGTGTTTCACTGTATTTTCCGGCATTTTATCAAACAGGGCATGGACGGGCGCTATTGGAATTTGAGCTGTGATATTGCAGCAGAGCATATGATAGATGGGATTTATCACAGAAGTGTCCGATTTTCCAGGAGTCTTCTCAGACGGGAGACCTACCGGAAGCTGGAAGCAGAGAAAAAAGTTCTGAATGCCGAGCGTATCTATCGGATTCTGACTGCCTGGGAGTTAGAAGAGAAAGAATTGTTGAAGCTGGAGCAGGAGTTTTATCAGGATGACCACAGATACTGGGAGAATCAAAAACCGGATCAGAAGCCAAGCCCGCAGATGAACCAGAAATGGCAGGAGATCAATGAAGAGATGGAGACCGATCTGGAGACATTTTCAAAAGAGGCATCCAGGCAGACCGGAGATTTTCTGGATCAGGTAAAAATCGAAAACAGGAAACGACAGGATTACCGGGAATTTTTACGGAAATTTGCGGTGTTTCGGGAGGAAATCGGTGTGGATCCGGATACGTTCGATTATACGTTTTACAGTTATGGACTTCAAATGTACGGAAATATGCCGCTGATCGAACCGCAGGAAACAAAAGAAGTCAAAAAAGTTGCAGAATTTGTGATTGTGATCGACACATCCATGTCCTGTTCCCAAAATCTGGTACGAAAATTTCTGGAAGAGACATATGGCATTTTGTGTGAAGAGGACAGCTTTTTTAAAAAGACCAACATTCATATCCTGCAGTGTGATGAGACTGTGCAGTCCGACCAAAAGATCACAAGCAAAGAAGAATTGAAAGAATATATGGAGCATCTAAAGTTGTACGGAGAGGGCGGGACGGATTTTCGTCCGGCATTTGCATATGTGGATCAGATGTTGGAAAATCATGAATTTGAAGAATTGAAGGGACTGCTCTATTTTACAGACGGTTACGGAATCTATCCGGGGAAAATGCCGGCATACAAGACGGCATTTGTATTTATGCAGGAGGATTACCGGGATGTGGACGTGCCGGCCTGGGCATTGAAACTTATTATAGAAGAATCAGAAATGGGAGGAGATACATGGATATAAAGCGAGCAAAACAGGAAATTAAAGATTCTATTGAGGCATATTTGGCCAAAGATGAATTTGGAGATTATCGGATTCCGGCGATCCGCCAGAGACCGATCTTTCTGGTGGGACCTCCGGGAATCGGAAAAACACAGATTATGGAACAGATTGCGAAAGAATGCCGTATCGGGCTGGTAGCATACACGATCACACATCATACAAGACAGAGTGCGGTAGGGCTGCCGTTTATTCAGGAAAAAGAGTACGGTGGGAAAACGGTATCTGTAACAGAGTACACGATGAGTGAGATTATCGCATCTGTGTATGACAAGATTGAGAAGACCGGAATTCGGGAAGGAATCTTGTTTCTGGATGAGATCAACTGCGTGTCAGAGACGCTGGCGCCGACGATGCTGCAGTTTCTCCAGGGCAAAACATTTGGAAATCAGAAGGTGCCGGAAGGCTGGATTATCGTAACAGCGGGAAATCCACCGGAGTACAACAAATCCGTGCGTGAATTTGACGTGGTGACACTGGATCGTATCAAACGGATCGATGTGGAGGAAAATTTCGAAGTATGGAAAGAATATGCATATCGTCAGGGAATCCACCCGGCAGTGATCTCTTATCTTGAAATCCGCAGAAAGAATTTTTATCGGATTGAGAATACAGTAGATGGAAAAGTATTTGCGACAGCAAGAGGCTGGGAAGATTTATCCCAACTGATACAGGTGTATGAGATGTTGGAAAAGACAGTGGACAGGGATGTGGTCTATCAGTATATCCAGCACAAGATGATCGCAAAAGATTTTGCAAACTATCTGGCGCTTTATTATAAGTACAAACAGGATTATGCAGTGGAAGATCTGTTAAAAGGAGAATGGAATCCGTCCATAATTCAGAAGATCAAGAATGCGCCGCTGGATGAGCATCTGAGCATCGCAGGACTTTTGAGCGGCCGTCTTGGCGAGGCGTTTGCAGCCTGTTATCGGGCAGATGCAATGGTCACGAAAATTTATGAATACATGCTTTTATATCGGGAGCATCAGAAAGAGTGGTCTTTGGAAACGGTGATCGGACAGATTACGCAGGATCTGGAAGCAGGAAAAAAAGCGGAGCAGCTGACCCGCACAGAAGAGAAAACCATGCAGAAGGCAGAAGCGTTTTTTGAAACTGCCAGAATCCGTGTGAATGAGTCATCCGGTTCCAAAGAAGCGGTCTATGAGGAAGTCAAAGCACAGTTTGAAGCGGAGGCAGAGAGGCTGGAGGAACAGACAGAAGAGGCAGCCGGTATGCTGCAGCATGTGTTTGCGTTTCTGGAAGCTGCATTTGGAGAGAGCCAGGAGATGGTGGCATTTATTACAGAATTAAATGCGAATTACTACAGTGTGTGGTTTATCAAAGAAAACGGATCCGATGCGTACTATCGGTATAATAAAGGGCTTTTATTTGAAGAACGGCAGCAGAAGATCCTCGGGCAGATGGAGGAAGTGGAAACATTGTTAAATGCCGGGATTAAATCGTAAATTGTCATAAAAAATCAGATGAAAAATCGTTGACTTTCTGTTCGACAGTCATTATGCTAATTCTTATGGACATATGAAACAACAGAAAATTACTGGTGGGAACAATAACATCAGAAGAATGGAAAGCAGGAGAACACCATGATAAAAGTAATAGCAAGCGATATGGATGGAACTCTTCTTGGTAATGACCATAAAGTAGCGCCTGAGACATTAAAAGCAATCCATGAGGCATGCGATGCGGGAATCCGTTTTATGATCGCCACAGGACGAAACTTTAAAGGCGCAATGGAAGAATTAAAAGAAACAGATATTGTCTGTGATTATATTGTCGGAAGCGGAGCGGAAGTGCGGGATCAAAAGCAGCAGATCGTCAGTACAGCACCGCTTTCGATGGAGTTGTGTGAGGAGATTTACGAAAATCTGAAAGAATTTCCGGTTTCGATCATTTTCAGTTCCGGAGATTATGACTACCGGATCGGAACGAAAAAAGAAATCGAAGAAAGTTTTTTGAAACAGATCCAGCTGTTTCATATGGATACCGGTCAGGATACGGATGAGAGTGCTGTTTTATCTTCCCCTCTCTATCGGAGAATCGTAGAAAATACGAAGATCATCTCCGAATTTCAAGAACTGGAAGAGTCGCAGGTATCAGTCTACAAAGTATTTTTGTATTCCAACGACCTGGAAATGCTGGCAAGGATCAGCAAAAAACTGGAGAAAAATAAAAAACTGGCAGTGGCTTCCTCTTTTAAGACAAACTTAGAGATTACGGCAGTGGAGGCACAGAAAGGACCGGTCTTAAAACAGTACATCGAATCACTGGGGTATACGATGGATGAGGTGATGGTTCTTGGAGACAGCCTGAATGATTATTCCATGCTGTCTATGGATTTTGGAGCAACAGTGGCGATGGAGAATGCAATGCCGGAAGTGAAGACGGTTTCAAAATATATCACAAAGTCCAATGAAGAGTTTGGAGTTGCATATGCAATCTACGGAGTGCTTGCACAGATCAGAAAGGAGAATGCAGGATGGATGTCAGAAGTATGAGAAACGCTGTCCTTGGGGCAAGGGTTGTGAATGCCTTAAAGAGCAGAAATATGGATGCATATTATGTAGAGACAAAGGAAGAGGCAGTCGCAAAAGCTCTGGAGCTGATGCCGAAGGGAAGTACGATCAGCTGGGGCGGAACGATGAGCGTGGCAGAAGCCGGACTGATGGATGTCATTCGAAACGGAGATTACACGTTATATGACAGAGATCAGACAGAGACGTCAAAAGAGAGAGAAGAAATGATGCATAAAGCATTTTTTGCCGATTTCTTTCTGGGCAGCACCAATGCAGTAAGTGAAGACGGCGTTCTTGTGAATATCGACGGTGTGGCGAACCGGGTGGCAGCCTATGCGTATGGTCCGAAGAATGTTCTTCTGATCGTGGGGATGAACAAGGTTGTCAAGACACAGGAGGATGCACTGCACCGGGCAAGAAATGAGGCAGCGCCGATCAATGCGCAGCGGTTTCAGAAAGAGACGCCGTGTGTTTCGGGCGGAACCTGTTTTGACTGCAAGAAACAGGGATGTATCTGTTCTCAGATCTTAATTACAAGATACAGTCAGATTCCGGGAAGAATCAAAGTGATCCTGGTGAATGAGTCTCTGGGATTTTAAAAAATAACAACAATGAAACAGGTAGAAGAGGTTGAAATGAAAGAAAAAAAAGCAGCAGAAAAGTAAAAAGAAAAAAGGCTGGGATCCATTATCACTGACAGTGCTTCTGATCGCACTTTGTGTGTTTGTGTTTTCCGCGTATCAGCTGGCAATGATGATGGTTCCGTACTACACTGGCGGTGAGGAGTATGACGAGATCAAAAATCTTGCCATCGTCAGCGACAAGATTGGGGGAGGGAGTGGAAGAAGCTCCGAAGTTTCAGGTGGATTTCGACAAATTGATGCAGGAAAATCCGGATACCGTGGCATGGCTGCGCTTTGACCAGCCGTCGATCATCAGCTATCCTGTTGTGAAGAGTGCAGATAATAACGAATATCTGACAAAGACGTTTTCCGCAAATGACAACAAACTGGGAGCAATTTTCATGGATATGCGCAATCAGAATGATTTCAGCGACCGGAATACGTTTATTTACGGACACAATATGAAAGTCGGAGGAGAGATGTTCTCCCAGCTGAATGAATATGCAAGTGAAGATTTTTATAAGGCGCATCCGTATTTCTATATTTACACACCGGACGGAAAGACACGGACTTACGAGGTCTTTTCTGCAAGAGTAGTGAAGGATTCGGCAGAAGTCTATAACCTGAATATTACGACAGATGAAGAGTTTGAAGCATATCTGGCAGAGTGTAAGAGTACGTCCAATTATGTGACGTCTCCGGGAGTGGACAGAAATTCCAAGATCGTCAGTCTTTCTACTTGTACAAATGTCAATGAAGATGAAAGATTTCTTCTGCTGGGAGTTTTGATCAAAGAGGAGTAGGACATGGCAGACAGATTTGATGTGGGAGATGTAATCCGGATGAAGAAGCCTCATCCGTGCGGCAGCTGTGAATGGGAGGTGCTGCGTGTGGGAGCTGATTTCCGGCTGAAATGTCAGGGATGCGGACATCAGATCATGGTGGCGCGCAGGCTGGTAGAAAAGAATACAAAAGAATTAAGAAAAGTCTTGAAACGAGCAGATTCTTATGGTAGAATAGGAAACTGTGACGTACTGCTGAATTATCAGCGGACACAATTTTCCTTGTTCCCGGAGGAGCCGGGAGCCAGAGACCATAAGGAGGTGCAGAACATGAACAAGTATGAGTTAGCTGTTGTTGTCAGCGCAAAAATCGAAGACGATGCCAGAGCTGCTGTGATCGAGAAAGTAAAAGAGATGATCACACGTTTCGGTGGTAACGTAACAGACGTTGATGAATGGGGTAAGAGAAGATTCGCTTACGAAATTCAGAAAATGAAAGAAGGATTTTACTACTTCGTACACTTCGAGTCTGACGCGAGTGTTCCAGGTGAGATCGAACAGCGTATCCGCATCATGGACAACGTACTCAGATATTTATGCGTAAGACAGGAAGCATAAGAGAAGAGAGGTATATATGAATAAAGTGGTTTTGGTGGGTCGCTTGACAAGAGACCCGGAAGTTAGATATTCACAGGGTGGACAGTGCAACTGCAGTTGCAAGATATACAGTAGCAGTAGACCGCAGATTTCAAAAGAGATGGAGAACCGACTGCAGATTTTATTCCGTGTGTTGTGTTCGGACGTTCTGCTGAGTTTGCAGAGAAATATTTCCGTCAGGGTATGAGAATTTCCGTTTCCGGAAGAATCCAGACAGGAAGCTACACAAACAAAGACGGTGTGAGAGTCTACACAACAGAAGTGATTGTAGAGGATCAGGAATTTGCTGAGAGCAGAGCCGAAAGCGAAGCAAACAGAAGTTCATTCCAGTCTTCACCGGCACCTGGCCCGGCACCAAGTATTGATGCAGGGGACAGGTTTCATGAACATTCCGGATGGAATCGACGAAGAATTACCGTTTAACTAACTTCAAAAGCCATAGTTATCAAAACAGGAGGTAATGAAGATGGCTTACGAAAAAAGGTAGCAGACCAGAAGGCGGCTTCGAAAAAAAGAGAGGCCCTGCACGCAGAGTAAAAAAAGTTTCGTATTCTGTGGAAAAGAGAATAACGAAATCGATTATAAAGATGTAGCAAAAACTGAAAAAGTACGTTTCTGAAAGAGGAAAAATCCTTCCAAGAAGAATTACAGGAAACTGTGCAAAACATCAGAGAGCTCTTACAGTAGCAATCAAGAGAGCAAGACACATTGCTCTGATGCCATACGTACAGGACTAATCGCTTTTATAAACGAACAAAAGACTCCGGCTTGTCAGTGACAGGTTCGGAGTTTTTTTATATAAAAAGAGCAATAAAAAGTGGAACAAATGCAGCTTCTGTGTTAGAATGATGGAATCATGGAGAGAATCTGAACAATGACAGAAAAGAGCAGGTAAAGTATGAATCTAAACAAAGAAAATTTAAAAAAGATACGGGGACTGATCGTGTTTACAGTGATTCTTCTGATCGCATTGTGGAATTATTCATTAATTCTGGATGTGCTTGGACAGGGAGTGGGAATTGTATATCCGTTTCTTTTAGGCGGTGCAATTGCATTTGTGATCAATGTTCCGATGAGTTTTTTTGAAGAAAAGCTGTTTCAAAATCAAATGATGAAAAATAAAAAAGTGGCGCAGAGGCTGGCGCGTCCGGTCAGTCTGATCATTACGCTGATCGTAGTAGTCAGTGTGATCGGGCTGGTGGTATTCGGAGTGCTTCCGAAGCTGGGGGACACTTTTATATCAATCGGGAAAGGGATACAGTCATTTATGCCGAAAGCGCAGAGCTGGGCAGAAGAGATTTTCCATAACAATAAGGAAATCAAGGAATGGCTGGACAGTCTGACGCTGGATTGGGACAAAATAATAAATGAAGTCGTGAAGTTTTTTACGAGTGGAGCGAGCAGCGTTCTTGGCTCTACGTTTGTAGTGGCAAGAAGGATTGCCAGTGGAATTACAACCTTTGTGATTGCGTTTGTTTTTGCGTGCTACATTTTGTTGCAGAAAGAAAAATTAAATATTCAGATCCGGAAAGTGATGTATGCATACATGAAAGAAGATCTGGTGAAAAAGGTTCTGGATGTTTGTTCTCTGAGTTACCGTACATTTTCGAATTTCCTGACAGGACAATGTCTGGAGGCCGTGATTCTGGGAACGATGTTTGTGATCTGTATGGGAATCCTGCAGATGCCATATGCGATGCTCATTGGTGTTCTGATCGCGTTTACTGCGCTGATTCCGATTTTCGGGGCATTTATTGGCTGCGTAGTGGGAGCATTTCTGATCCTGACGGTGGCGCCGATGAAGGCTTTGGTTTTTGTGATCATGTTCCTGATCCTTCAGCAGATCGAGGGAAATCTGATCTATCCGAGAGTGGTGGGCAGTTCTGTGGGACTTCCGTCTATCTGGGTGCTGGCAGCGGTCAGTATCGGAGCCAGTCTGATGGGAATCGTGGGAATGCTGGTTTTCATTCCAATCGTTTCCGTGCTGTATGCACTTCTCCGTGGGGATGTCTATGAGCATCTGGAAAAAAAGGGAATTGCTGTTGACCGGGAATCCGGTGAGATATATCGGCCGAAGGAACCGGATGTGGATGAAAGCTGACACGGAGACAAAAAAGTGGTATACTAAGACTGAGTTTGTGAAATCACAGCGTATGGGGAGGCTGTGCAAACGAAAGTATGGATAGAGGATAGGAAATCATGAAGAACAAAAACATGCGTTTAAAAGGGCAGCTGAGGATGTACATGCAGTGGCCGCTGATCATGACGATCTTACTGTTGGCAATGAATATCTGGATGTATATGACGGATCAAAAAGCCGGACTTACGATGACGGTATTCGTCATTATTTATGCAATGATCGTTGGATTGTTATATTTTTACAACCGCTCTCTTATTCTGGCAGATTTGATCCAGTTCTCAACACAGTACAAGGGAATTCAGAACACGCTGTTAAAGGAACTGACCGTTCCCTATGCGATCATTCTGGAGGATGGACATATTTTATGGAAGAACGACCGTTTTTCGGAAATCGTGGATGGAAGAGAAAAGTTTATCCAGAAGATAATCCCGGAATTGAACAAGGGAATTTTTCCGAAGGATGATGAGACCAGAAATGAGCTGGAGATCACATATAAGGAGCGGGATTATCAGGTGGAGCTGCGCAGGATTTCCCTGGAGGGCTTCAGCGAGAGCGAGCGGATGCTGCAGATTCCGAAAGAAAAAGAGTATTTTATCGCACTTTATATGAGAGATGTGACAGAACTGAATTCTTACATCCGTGAAAATGAAGATCAGAGGCTTATTGCCGGGCTGATCTACATTGACAACTATGATGAAGTGATGGAGAGTGTGGAAGAAGTCCGTCAGTCTCTTTTGGTCGCTCTGATCGACAGAAAGATCAATAAGTATATCAATGATGTGGACGGAATTGTAAAAAAACTGGAGAATGATAAATATTTCTTTGTTGTGAAAAAAGAAAGCTACCGTAAGTTTGAAGCAGATAAGTTTTCTCTCCTGGAAGAAGTTAAGCAGGTCAACATCGGAAATGCCCGATCCGCTACTTGAGCATCGGGTTAGGACTGAATACAGCAACTTATGCGCTGAGTTACAATTATGCCCGTATGGCGATCGATCTTGCACTGGCAAGAGGAGGAGACCAGGCGGTGATCAAGGATTGTAAAGGAATCACGTATTTTGGTGGCAAGAAAGAGCAGACAGCTAAAAATACGAGAGTAAAAGCCCGTGTTAAAGCAGAGGCACTCAGAGAGTTCATTGTGGCAAAGGATCAGGTTATTGTCATGGGACATAAGATTTCAGATCCGGACTCCTTTGGAGCGTGTATGGGAATTTACAGAGCTGCTGTTGCTCTGGAAAAGAAGGCACATATCGTGATCAACGACGTGAGTACCTCGATCAAACCTCTGTATGATGAGATCGCGCAGAGCAGTGTGTATGGAAAAGATATTTTCCTGACTTCCGGGGAAGCGCTGGATTATATTTCAGACAGCGCTATGGTCGTGGTGGTAGATACGAACAAACCACAGATGACAGAGTGTCCGGAACTTTTAAAGAGATCTAAGACCATTGCGGTGCTGGATCATCATCGGCAGAGCAGTACGGTGATCGACAATGCGGTCCTGTCCTATATTGAGCCGTATTCGTCCTCCACCTGTGAGATGGTGGCAGAAGTACTGCAGTATATTGTGGATGATATCAAGGTGCCGTCCATTGAGGCAGACTGCCTGTATGCAGGAATCATGATCGATACGAGGAATTTCATGAACCGTACCGGTGTCCGTACATTTGAGGCGGCGGCATATTTAAGACGCTGCGGAGCGGACATTACCCGGGTCAGAAAGATGTTCCGGGACGATATGGAGTCTTACCGTGCCAAGGCAGAGGCGATGCGTATGGCAGAGGTCTACAGAGAACAGTATGCCATTGCAGAGTGTCCGAGTGACATTGCAAGTCCGACGGTACTGGCGGCACAGACAGCAAATGAGCTGCTGGATATCAATGGTATCAAGGCATCTTTTGTGCTGACAGTGTATAATGGAAGGATTTTCCTGAGCGCACGTTCTATAGACGAAGTAAACGTGCAGATCATAGCGGAAAAACTGGGCGGAGGCGGTCATATCAATTCAGCCGGCGCACAGTTTGAACATACAAACGTAAAAGAGGCGATCGAGGCGCTAAAGGTAACGATCGACCAGATGATAGAGGAAGGAGATATATAAAATGAAAGTGATTTTATTACAGGATGTAAAAGCTCTTGGAAAAAAAGGAGAGGTTGTCAATGTAAATGACGGATATGCGAGAAACTTTATTCTGCCGAAAAAGCTTGGGGTAGAAGCAAACGGGAAAAATCTCAATGACCTGAAGCTGCAGAAGAACAATGAAGCCAAGGTTGCACAGGAGCACCTGGATGCAGCGAAAAAACTGGCAGAGGAACTCAAAGCAGGAAAAGTCGTACTTACCATGAAAGTCGGTGAAGGCGGAAGAACATTCGGTTCTGTTTCCAGCAAGGAGATTGCAGAGGCAGTCAAAGAGCAGATGCATCTGGATATTGATAAAAAGAAGATTCAGCTGAAAGAGCAGATCAAAACACTGGGAACACATATCGTATCTGTAAAACTGCATCCGGAAGTGACAGCAGAGTTGAATGTTTCCGTGAAAGAAGCATAAGGGGAAATAGAGTTTATGGAAGCAGCGATTAAACGAATATTGCCCCACAGCACAGAAGCGGAGCAGGCGGTTGTGGGCGCCATGCTGATGGATAAAGATGCAATTATGGTCGCAGCTGAGATGCTTACAGGGGAGGATTTCTATCAGAGTGCATACGGAATGCTGTTTGACGCGATGGTAGAATTGTTTCAGGCAGGGAAGCCGGTGGATCTGATCACACTGCAGGAGCATTTGAAAGAGAAAATGCTCCGCCGGAGATCAGCGGACTGGAGTTTGCAAGAGAACTTCTGGTCAACGCCCAGACCTCGGCAAATATTAAGTACTACGCAGAGATCGTCCGCGAAAAAGCAACTCTTCGGAAGATGATCAAGATCAATGAAGAGATTGCAAACAACTGTTATCTGGAGAATCAACCGCTGGATGTGATCATGGATGCTGCGGAAAAGCGGATTTTTGAGTTGGCACAGCATGGCAACAGCCAGGAATATACGCCAATTAAGCAGGTTGTGTTAAATGCTTTGGAAGTGATCGAGAAAGCATCCAAGACAAAAGGAACGGTAACCGGAATTCCGACAGGCTTCATTGATCTGGATTACAAACTCTCCGGTCTGCAGCGTTCGGATCTGATCCTGGTGGCGGCGCGTCCGTCTATGGGAAAGACAGCGTTTGTACTGAACATTGCCCAGCATGTGGCGTTCCGTCAGGAGAAGGCCGTTGCCATCTTCAGTCTTGAGATGTCCAAAGAACAGCTTGTAAATCGTCTGTTCTCTTTGGAGGCTCATGTGGATGCGCAGATACTGAGAACCGGAAACCTGAAAGATTCGGATTGGGAAAAACTGATCGAAGGTGCCGGTACGATCGGAAAATCAAAACTGATCATTGACGATACTTCGGGTATTTCTATTACAGAGATGCGTTCCAAGTGCCGTAAGTACAAGTTAGAGCACGGTCTGGATCTGATCATCATCGACTACCTGCAGTTGATGAGCGGAAGTGGTGGAAGAAGCAATGAAAGCCGTCAGCAGGAGATTTCCGAGATCTCCCGTTCTCTAAAAGGACTGGCAAGAGAATTGAATGTTCCGGTGATCGCATTGTCTCAGTTGAGCCGTGCGGTAGAACAGAGAACGGACAAACGCCCGATGCTTTCCGACCTTCGTGAGTCCGGAGCCATCGAGCAGGATGCCGATGTCTGTATGTTTATCTATCGTGAGGATTATTATATTCCTGATACAGAAGACAAAAATATTGCGGAAATCATCATTGCAAAACAGAGAAACGGTCCGGTTGGAACCGTCAGACTGGCATGGATGCCGCAGTACACCCGTTTTGGAAATGAACTTCGTCAGGATCAGCAGTGATTGAACATATTTTTTAATCTGCCGAGCGGATGTTCGCGGGCCGCCTCTTTGCGGTTCGCCTGCTGCTGGCGGATCAGCGTGTCCAGTTTGCGGAAATGTTCTTCTTCCTGCCGTTCTTTTGCCTGGAAGAGGAAGTCCATTTCTCGTATGACATCAGTAGTGACAGACTTACTGATGTCTTTTTTTAATTCTTCATTGTTGGACACGACGACCTCTGTCAATACATCTCCGATTAGAGAACGGACCTGTTCCAGTTGAGTGACCGGCACGACTTCTGCTTCGGAGATGGCTGCTGGAGTTGACACAGCCGCCGGAGCGGAAACCGCAGCAGGAGCTGAAACAGTCGAGGCGGCCGTTTCTTTTTTCAGAGCTGCTTTTTTTAATGCCTCTGTCTTTTGAAGCTTCAGTTTGGTTGATTTTAATTCCGGAATGAGAGGCTTTAAGTCCTTTAAAAGCATTCCGGCATCTTTTAGTTTTTTAATACAGCAAAAGAGTTGTATATCATCTTCGGTATAATATCGATGTCCCATTTCTGTGCGTCCGATGACAAGCTCAAGCTCTTCCTCCCAGTAACGCAGAACGTGAGATTCTACATGAACCTGTTTTGCCGCTTCAGAAATCATAAATCTGACCTCGCCCATTAAAATATACCTCCTATGATCTGTTTTCGGTATTATTATAGCATGAGGGGGTGTAAAACGCCTTAGAAACCGTTCGTCAAATTGTGTCAGGAAGTGACTTGAGATTACTGGGAACAGCAGCGATTTTAAGGATATGAAAAAAGAGCATCCTGAATCTGAGATTCAAAATGCTCTTTTCATGCTTGTGATCACTCGCAAATATTAAAAATTACTCTGCATGAAATAGCACCTGTAGGACAGGCAGCTTCAACATGCTCCGCAGTCAACGCAAGCAATCAGCATCGATTTCGTATTTGCCATCGCCTTCGGAGATAGCTCCTACTGGACATTCGCCTTCGCAAGAACCACAGCTTACACATTCATCACTAATTACGTGTGCCATAATATGTATCCTCCTTCTTTGGAATTACGATAAAGGATTACCGTTACCGTTACCAACATTCTAATACAAATGAGGAAAATATACAAGCATTATCATTGTGAATTTATGGTTAAAATCAAATGCAATTTAAAGAGTAAAAATATAAAATTTTTCGAAAATTAAGAAAATCTTTCTTTTTTTTTCACAGAAATCGTGTATAGTATACCTTATCGGACGAAGTCCGCCCGCCGAAAGCATGTATTACGGGATGCATAAGGGGGATAAGCTATTGTGAAAAGACAGTTTATACTGGAGGTTTTGATATGACAAGAAAATTAAGAGCAGTGATACCGGCGATCTTGTGTGTTGCCCTGGCAGCCAGTGCCTGCAGCAAAAAGGAGGAGACTCCGACTTTTACAGGAGATAAGACTGAGGAGCCTTCGTATCAGGCTAATCTGGATTTTGTGACACCGGCAGCTTACAGCAATATACAGGGGCTTAATCTGGAGCCGGGTACTTATATATCGATCATCGGAAAGGATGAGAGCTCGTCTTATTGGAAAGAAGTAAAAAAAGGTGTGGAACAGGCGGTAAAGGATCTGAATAAGACTCTTGGATATAGTGGGGAAGATAAGATCAAGGCAACCTTTAATGCACCGGACGGAGAGGATATTGATGAACAGGTCAATATTCTGGATGAAGAACTGGCGCGGTATCCGGATGCGTTAGGAATCGCAAGTATTGATGAGGATGCATGTAAGGTACAGTTTGATGCGGCAGCAGAGAATGGGATTCCGGTCATTGCTCTGGACTCCGGAAATACGTATCAGGGAATCCAGTGTACTGTAAAGACGAACAATACAGAGGCTGCAAAAACAGTCGCATATCAGCTGTGCAATGGAATTGAGGATGCGGGAGAGGTTCTGCTTCTGGCGTCTGACAGTAATTCGGAAGTGGCAAAAGAGCGTTTGGCAGGATTTCAGGAAGAAATCAAGAGCGGACATCCGAATGTGCAGATTGTAGATACGATTTACTGTGACCAGATGGATGATCTGAAAAAAGAGATTGCAGAGCAAAAGAATGCTGCAAAGAAGGCAGAGGAACCAGAGATCACAGCAGATGATCTCAGCGATGAAGATGTGATCCTGTATTATATGGAACAGCATCCAAATCTCAAAGGAATGTTCGGAACGAATGTTACGGCAGTGCAGCTTGGATTGTCAGCCTTGAAAGAGGCAGAAAAGACAGATGAAATTGTTCTTACAGGATTTGATGCCGGAGAAGCTCAGATCGAGGCATTGAAAAATGGGGAGATTGAAGGGCTTGCAGTGCAGAATCCATTTGGAATTGGTTATGCTTCTGTAGTGGCAGCAGCAAGGAGTATCCTTCAGACAGGAAACGAAGCTCTTGTGGATACAGGATATGTGTGGGTGACAAACGAGAATATGGAAGATGCGTCCATTAAAAATATGCTCTATAAATAGAAGAGATTCTTCCTATGTTGTTGGAGAAGAAGATCACAAGGTTTTCTCTGACGGATTACGATACGATTGACGGAATCCAAAAAGCAAGGATGCTTAGCAGAGATCGGATCACATTTATTTCCGGGATTGAATTTACATGCCAGGAGAAGACTCCGGATGCGGTTTCTCTGCCATTTTCCATTCATCTGCTCGGCTATGGCTTTGATGAGAATGATCCGGATCTGATCAAAGCACTGGAGGCGCGAAAACAGAGGGTTCTGGAAGTGTTTGAGTCTTTGTTGAATGCCGCTAATATTTCAATAGAGCAGGCAATCCGATTGATTCATAAAGCCGGGGGACGTGCTGTGTGGGCACATCCCCTCTTTGTTTATCGCAATTTTGAAAAACGAAAATTGGAAAAAGAAGAAATTCAGGTGATTCTGCAATATTTAAAAACGTGCGGTCTGGACGGAATAGAAGCAAATTATTCAGCATTTGATTCTTCTGAAAAAGAATGGATATATAGGGTGGTGCAGGATGCAAAGTTATTTTGTACATCCGGCAGCGATTTCCATGGATCCAAGGGAAGGGACTTCATGGGAATGAAAGTATTGCATGAAGATTGGATCGGGTAAAAAGACATATTAAAAAAAGTTGATATATATATTGACAAAAGATGCATTCAGAGGTATGATACACATATCAAAAATATTTGATGTAAGGTGAAGGGTATGGATGATTATTCAAAAGATGTAAAGATTTTCAAAGCACTTTGTGATGAAAAACGACTGGCGATTTTAAACCATTTGAAAAGCGGTGAAAAGTGCGCCTGTGTTTTAATTGAGTATATGAATATCGGACAGTCCGCTTTATCCTATCACATGAAAATACTTTGCGAGTCAGGGCTGGTAGTCAGCAGGCAAGAAGGAAAATGGACACATTACAGTCTCAGTAAAAGTGGAAGTGAGTATGCTTCCAGACGTCTGTTGGAACTGACAACACCAGAAAGTGAAAAGCAGTCAAAATGCTGTTGATAGAGGTCATCTTCGGATGGCTTTTATAAAACCTCAATACATCAAAAAAAGTTGATATATCAAAGAAGAGGAGTGATTTTTTGGAATTTTTAAATACAATCTGGATATTTTTTTCAGGATCAGATACTGGGGATGAAGTTTCTGAATCTGTTGATCGGCGATGTATTATCTGTGGCAGGTGTGGATATCGGCGGCCGCCTGGGCGGAAGTATTCAATTTTTTCTGTATGACGTGGTCAAAATTACAATTTTGTTATGCTTGTTGATTTTTATGATTTCATATATCCAGAGTTATTTTCCACCGGAAAGAAGTAAGAAGATTTTAGGAAAATTTGACGGAATAGGAGCAAATGTGATATCCGCTCTACTGGGAACAGTTACTCCTTTTTGTTCCTGTTCTTCCATTCCGTTGTTTATCGGATTTACAAGTGCCGGATTGCCATTGGGAGTTACCTTTTCGTTCTTGATCTCTTCTCCTATGGTTGATCTGGGAAGTCTTGTATTGCTGATGAGTATTTTTGGAGCGAAAGTTGCAGCGGCTTATGTTATTCTCGGGCTGGTCATTGCGGTTATCGGCGGGACATTGATTGAAAAACTGCATATGGAAAAATATGTAGAGGATTTTGTAAAAAATGCAAGAAGTGTTGATATCAGTTCACCGACATTAACCAAAAAAGACAGGGTACAATATGCCAAAAAGCAGGTGATAGGAACTTTTAAAAAAGTATTTCCATACATTCTGATTGGGGTAGGAATAGGAGCAGTGATCCATAACTGGATTCCGGAAAGTTGGATCGAGAGTGTTTTGGGAAGTCGGAATCCTTTTGGTGTGATTTTAGCAACGCTGGTTGGAATCCCGATGTATGCGGATATATTCGGTACAATCCCTGTTGCAGAAGCTTTGTTATCAAAAGGTGCAGAGCTGGGAACAATTTTATCATTTATGATGGCAGTAACAACATTAAGTCTGCCGTCTTTGATCATGCTGAAAAAAGCTGTAAAACCAAAATTACTGGTATTATTTATTGGGATATGCACGGCAGGGATTATTATTGTCGGTTATACTTTTAATATCTTCAGCGCAGTATTTATTTAAAGGAGAACGTGAATTATGGAATTATTTGAAAAAAAGGAAGAATGAATTAAAAAGAATATTGGAAGAGAAGGAGGCGTAACAGATATGGATAAAATGAAAGTGGCTTTTATATGTGTTCACAACTCATGTCGCAGTCAGATTGCGGAAGCGCTTGGTAAATATCTTGCAAGTGATGTCTTTGAAAGTTATTCTGCCGGAACAGAAACGAAACCGCAGATCAATCAGGATGCAGTTCGCTTAATGAAGGAAATATACCAGATTGATATGGAAGAAACACAGTACTCAAAGCTGTTGTCAGATATCCCTCCTGTAGATATTGTGATCACAATGGGATGTAATGTGAACTGCCCGACTGTTTCATGCAGGCACAGGGAGGATTGGGGATTAGAGGATCCTACGGGAAAAAGCGATGAAGAATTCCAGAAGACAATAAAACTCATTGATTCAAAAATTATGGATTTAGCGAATAGAATTAAGGTTGATTTTATCACGCAAAGTGTCGTCTGAATCCATTGTTTCGTCTGTCTGCTGTAATACAGCAGCATCTGCGTTACTCGGTGTAGGAGGCGGATTTGCATTCTGCTATATTTTAAGCTTCATTCCGAAAATAAAAGAGGCACTCCCGATCCATTTGCTGGATGGGGTACCTCTGCTTGCGGGAAGTGTTGATATCAAGGACTATTTTGCGGCGATTGCAGTCACACTGCTTGTTGGTATCGTGAATCTTGCAGCAGCTGTTTTCATATTTAACAAAAGAGACCTGTAAGGATTTAAACCTTCGTCAGAGAGAAGATGAACTCTGTGCCAACGCCCTCTGTGCTGATGACATTGATATGTTCATCGTGAGCCTGAATGGCCTCTTTGACGATGGCAAGTCCGAGACCGGTTCCTTTTTTATCCTTTCCGCGGGACAGGTCGGACTTGTAAAAGCGTTCCCAGATTTTATTCAGTTCTTTTTTTGGAATTCCCATTCCGGTATCCTTGACAGAAACAAAAACCTTCTCATTCTTTTCGGTGACCTCAATCGTGATCGAAGAGTCGTTTCCGCTGAATTTGATCGCATTATCAATGAGATTGTAAAGAACCTGCTGAATCTTCCGTCGGTCTGCATACACGAGAATATTGCCTGCCAGAAGCAGAAGCTCAATGGAAATCCGTTTGCTTGTGCAGGTGCCTTCGAAAGAGGCGGCAGTGTTCTTGATCATCTGCTGGATATCAAACTCTGTCTTGTCCAGGATCATTTCATTCCGGTCAAACTCGTTGAGAGTCAAAAGATCCTGTGTCAGATCTGTCAGACGTTCCGTCTCAAAGAGAATGATATTTAAATATTTCTGATGCAGCTGGGGCGGAATCGTGCCGTCAGTCATCGCCTGCACATAGCCTTTGATCGAGGTCAGCGGTGAGCGGAAGTCGTGAGAGACATTCGCTACAATCTTTTTCTGGTATTCCTCCATATCCTTCAGCTGTGAGGACATGTAATTCAGAGAAGCAGAAAGATATCCCATCTCGTCGTGCGTTGTTACAGGAATCTCATAGGTCAGATTTCCGGATGCATACTGAGTTGCCGCTTCTGTAATCTGTCTCAGTGGACGGAATACAAAAAATTCAAACCCAATCAGAAAGAGAAAGGACAGCAGATAGATCACGGCCATCGTAATGTATACCGGCAGGATCAGAGAATGGCATGTCTGCTTCAGGCTTTCGATCGGACGATGGATCAAAAGATAGCCCTGCACGGAAAAATCCTGGGTGACAGGTGCCATGACAGTGATTACATCTTCCTCAAAGTATCCATGATAATTTCCGGAGATAAACTGATTGTTTCCAATCTCGGCAGGGTCGAATTCCAGGATCTGTTCCGGGGCTTCGATTCCATCCAGAGGGGCAGAAGTAATCAGTGTGCCGTCTGTTTTGACAAACCAGACGGACGCGTTCAGATACAGCTGCATGGCCTGCAGCTGAGAATGAACAGACCAGGCTGAAAGATCATTTGAAAAGTATGAGGGCAGGTAGGAGGTCGCAGTCTGATTTGCAATCCGGTACATATTTTGTGAGGAATCCTGTTCCAGTTTATTGAGCAGAAGCTGATTCGACAAGAGGGATACCGTGAAAATACTGAGAAATCCAAAGATAATATACAGCATGATAAATTTTAAACGCAGTGTACTTTTCATAGTATCCATCCTTTTTTGTTTATTTTACTTCGAATTTGTAACCGATTCCCCATACGGTGCTCAGTCCCCAGCCCGGATGATCTTTGATCTTTTCGCGGAGACGTTTGATATGAACATCTACTGTGCGGGTGTCGCCGATGTATTCATAGCCCCAGATCTGATCCAAAAGCTGTTCTCTTGTAAATACCTGATTTGGAGAAGCAGCCAGAAAGTATAAAAGCTCCAGTTCTTTTGGAGGCATGTCAACGTTCTGGCCGTCGCACAGTACGGAATAGTTTGTAAGATTGATGGTAAGTCCGTCGTACTCGACACATTTTACCTTTTCTGCGGCAGGTGCTTCCGGCTTGACCGGCTGATAACGGCGCAGGACAGCACGCACTCGTGCTACCATCTCTTTGGAGTCAAACGGCTTCATGATATAGTCATCTGCCCCCAGCTCCAGTCCCAGTACTTTGTCAAATACTTCTCCTTTTGCAGAGAGCATGATGATCGGTACCTGTGATTTGGCGCGCAGTTCCCGGCAGACCTGATAGCCGTCAATTCCCGGAAGCATCAGATCCAGAAGAACAAGGTTTGGCTGATATGTCTCAAAGGCAGACAGCGCATCCTCCCCGTTTGACACAATTTTCGTATCAAAGCACTCTTTCATCAGATAGAGCGAGATCAGTTCTGCGATATTCTCATCATCGTCCACAATTAAAATTTTCTGTTTTGCAATCATAAATACTCCTCTCTTATAACCCCGTTTATTTTAACTCCACGATCGTGACGCCGGCGTCTCCTTCTCCGAATTCCCCGAGACGGTAGGACTTAACATGCTTCTGACGGCGCAGGAATTCGTGAATTCCTTTTCGGAGTGCTCCCGTTCCTTTTCCGTGTACTACCCGCACTGTGCTTAAATGGGACAGCAGAGCATCATCCAGATATTTGTCCAGCTCAGAAACTGCTTCGTCTACAGTCTTTCCAAGCAGATTGATTTCAGGGCTCACGGACAGAGATTTGCTCATTTTCAGCTTGCCTTTTGACGTACGTTTGAATGATTTTGGTGCATAAGGATTCGCCTCTTCGATAATCTCCAGATCTGAAATGTGAACCTGAGATCTTAAAATTCCCATCTGCACTGTCACATTTTCCGCGGGAATCCGGAAGGGAACTGATGGTTCCGGTCAGATTCATGCTCAGTACTTTTACAGATTCTCCGAGTTTGAAATCAGTTGGTTTGTATTCCTTTTTCGGTTTCTGTACTTTCAAAGATGAAGATGCGGTATTTTCCTTCATCTTCTTGCGCAGACGTTCTCTTTCTTTTTCCATTTCGGCGGCTGAAATATTTTCTTTTCCGAATTTGCGGAAATTTTTAATCGTCTCATCAGCCACATCTTTGGCATCGCGCAGGATTGTATTTGCCTTTTCGCGGGCTTCGGCAAGAATCCGCTCTCTTTGTTCCTCGATGCGTTCTTGTTTTTGCTGCGCCTGACTTTTCAGTGCTTCGATTTCTTTTTTATATGCTGCAATCTCTTCCTGTTCTTTTTCAATCGTGCGTTTGCTTGTCTCCAGATCTGAGATCAGATCCTCAAATGAGACATCCTGTTCGGAAAGTCTGGTTTTGGCATCTTCGATGATATAATCCGGAAGGCCGAGCTTACCGGAAATCGCAAATGCATTACTCTTTCCCGGGATTCCGATCAGGAGGCGGTAGGTCGGGCGCAGACTTTCTACGTCAAACTCACAGCAGGCATTCTCAACTCCGGGAGTGGAAAGTGCGTAGACCTTTAATTCACTGTAATGAGTGGTAGCCATGGTGCGGATTCCACGTCCGTGCAGATAGGAGAGAATGGCGATGGCCAGCGCGGCTCCTTCGGTAGGATCCGTTCCGGCTCCAAGCTCATCAAACAGAACCAGAGAATTCTCATCTACATCATGCAGGAAAGAGACAATATTTGTCATATGAGAAGAGAAGGTACTCAAGCTCTGCTCAATGCTCTGCTCATCTCCGATATCTGCATAGACCTGTTTAAACACTGCCAGTTCAGAACGGTCTCTGGCAGGGATGTGAAGGCCGGACTGTCCCATCGGGTAAAAAGTCCTACGGTTTTTAAAGATACCGTCTTTCCGCCGGTATTTGGTCCTGTAATGATCAGAAGAGAAAAATCGTCTCCCAGAGAAACCGTGATCGGAACTACTTTTTTTGGATCCAGAAGAGGATGTCTTCCCTCACGGATGTGAATGCGTCCATCTGTGTTGAGGAGCGGACGGCTGGCATTCATAGAAAATGCCAGTGCACCGCGGGCAAAGATAAAATCAAGATCCGTCAGAATACGGTAATCCGTGCGGATCTCTTCAATATACTGCGCGGTCTCTTCGCTGAGACGGGCGAGGATGACCTGAATTTCTTCCTGTTCTTTCGCATACAGTTCTTTGAGGTCGTTGTTCAGTTTTACGACTGCCATCGGCTCGATAAACAGTGTAGAACCGGTGGAGGACTGATCGTGGATCATCCCGTTGACCTGACTGCGGTACTCGGCTTTGACCGGAACACAGTAGCGGTCTCCGCGCATGGTGATGATCGGATCCTGCAGATAGGTGCGCAGAGAACCGTTCACCAGATTTGTCAGAGTTGCATGAACTTTATCGTTGATGTGTCCGATGCTGCGGCGGATATTCTTTAATGTGCTGCTGGCATCATCGCTGATCTCATCTTCCCCCTGAATACAGCGCTCAATCTCGGCAGTCAGAGGAAACAGAGGTTCCAGCTGTTCAAAATAGACATCCAGGCAGTCACAAAGCTCTTCCTGTGTGTCGTGACGTCCGTAAGCCTTTACTTTTCCGGCATTCTGTAAAACTTTGCAGATGCGAAGAAGCTCTCCGCATCCAAGTGCACCGCCGATCTCCAGACGTTTTAAAGACTCTCCGATGGGGAATGCATTGCCAAAAGAGATGCGTCCCTTTTTGACGATCCGTGTAAATGCCGCTTCGGTCTGCTCCTGTGCAGTGTTGATCTTTTCCGGATCGGTCATCGGTTTCAGCTTGCGGCAAAGCTGTTTTCCGCGCATGGAAGAAGCCTGTTCCTCCAAAAGCGCAGTGATTTTATAATATTCTAATTTTGTCAATGTTTTTTGATTCATATTCTTTCACCTTTTATAATTCGAACTCACAGCTATATTTTACCTTATTTGTGGGGGAATGAAAAGGATAAATATTGAACAATCCGGGGGAATCGGTTATACTATACAGCAGAGGAGATTAGCAATTATGCCGTGGAATGAAGACCCAAAAGAAAAGTCCCCCAAAGACTTGAATGAAGAGCAAAAAGAGGATAGTTTTTCTTTTCTGCAGGAGACGATCAAGCCGGAACCGATCACCGGAAAACAGGTGAGAAAACAGCTTCTGAAACTGGCTGTTTACGGAATCGTGGTAGGTGCGTTTGCCTGTCTGGGTTTCTATGCCCTGAATCCGTGGGTACAGAACTTATTTCCGGGATCTCCGAAAACTGTGACCATTCCGGAAGACAGTGAAGAGACGCATCCGGAAGAAGACGAGGCGCAGGAGCAGGATTCGCAGGAGAAAAATCTGAGAGCAGAAGATTATGAAGCCATGATGCAGAGTGTTTACCAGATTGCAGCAGAGGCCGCAAAAAGTGTGGTCACGGTCAGGGGTGAGCAGGATGCGGCGAATCTTACAAAGGATGTAAATGATGAAGATATGGGATGTACAGGGCTGATCGCAGCAGACAATGGACAGGAGCTTTTGATCCTCAGCAACAATTCTGTCTGCGGGGAATCCACTGTCTGGAATGTGCAGTTTTCAGATGGCAGCACCTGTGAAGCATCGCTGAAAAAGCAGGATAAAAACAGTCATCTGGCGGTGTTTGGTGTCAGAAGAAACCTGATTTCTGAAAGCACGTGGGATGAGATAAAAACAGCGGCTCTCGGAAATTCAAATATAGTGGCAGAGGGAGATCCGGTGATCGCCCTTGGAGATACATTTGGATATTCAGATGGAACAGGATATGGTATGATCAGTTCTAATGCACACGAAAAAGCAATTCCGGATCATACATTCAGCGTTCTGGCGACAGATATTCCGTCAGCGGATTTTAGTTCCGGTGTTCTGTGTAATCTGGACGGGGAGATCATCGGGCTCATTGATTCCGAGATCTGGACAGAGAATCAGGGTCATACTGCCAATGCATATGGGATTTCTGATTTAAAACCGATCATGGAACTGCTTTTAAACAGTCAGTCGGTTCCCTATGCAGGGATTTACGGAGTGACGGTCAGCAGTGATATTTCGGAATCAAAGCAGGTGCCGTCCGGAATGTATGTGACCCAGATACAGGCGAACTCTCCGGCAATGGCAGCGGGAATCCAGAGCGGTGATGTAATCCAGTCTGTGGACGGCGAGGAGATTGCCTCTATGGCTCAGTATGAAAAGGTACTTCAGAAGTGTAAAGCGGGAGATACGATCCGGATTCAGGGAAAACGTCTCGGTGCAGGAGGATACGTGGAGATTTCGTTTCAGCTGGTACTTGACAGCCGTGAGTAAAGAATAGCAAAAATAGAGAGGAAACAAAATTATTATGAGATATATCAAGGATTTACATGAAGGCGAGACAATCAGGAATGTATACCTGTGTAAAGGAAAACGTTCCGCGGAGACAAGAAACGGAAAGCCTTATGACAATCTGATTTTACAGGATAAGACGGGAACACTGGATGGAAAAGTATGGGATCCGAATTCTCAGGGGATCGCAGAGTATGATGAGAAGGATTTCATCGAAGTATTTGGTGATGTGACAAGTTATAACGGAAGTCTGCAGATGAACATCCGTCAGATCAGAAAAGCAGAAGAGGGTGAATACAATCCGGCGGATTATATGCCGACTTCTGAGAAGAGTGTGGACAGTATGTATGAAGAGTAGTCCGGTCGGCATGCCGGGCCGCGCAATCCGCAATCCGTTTCTGACGGAACGCGAACAGGAACGGGAAAAAATCTCACACTGCTACCAGTGCCTCAAAAAATGCGACAAAGCCTCCATTCCCTACT
>ENA-OQBV01000170-OQBV01000170.1-human-gut-metagenome-genome-assembly--contig:-NODE-170-length-38670-cov-5.122980_pt1 | contig 38670 bp, 33 predicted proteins | sample MGYA00242750_ERZ504559 | MGnify/ENA primary metagenome ERZ504559 (study PRJEB26092, sample SAMD00036230) | human gut metagenome | host: Homo sapiens | study: EMG produced TPA metagenomics assembly of... | reverse complement strand
AACTGTTTTAGGCGTTATTGCCAACATGGTTACATTGACTGTCGACGGGCCGGTAGCACAGAATGAAATCTGTTATATCATGACCGGCGGTGACCGTCTGATGGCCGAGGTTATTAAGGTGGTCGGACAGAATGTATATGTACAGGTGTTTGAAAGTACCCGTGGTTTGAAAGTCGGTGCTGAAGCCGAATTTACAGGTCACATGCTGGAAGTAACTTTGGGTCCGGGTATGCTGTCAAAGAACTATGACGGTTTGCAGAATGACCTGGACAAAATGGAAGGTGTCTTCCTGAAACGTGGACAATATACCTATCCGCTGGATAAAGAAAAGAAATGGCTGTTCAAGCCGATTGTAAAGGCCGGAGATGAAGTCGGTCCTTCAGCATGGCTGGGCGAGGTGGAAGAAAATCACCAGCCCCTGAAGATTATGGTACCTTTCCAGCTGACCGGAACCTATAAAGTGAAGTCAATTGTAGAAGAAGGTGAATATACCATTGAAGATACAGTTGCTGTCCTGACCGACAAGGAAGGTAATGATATTCCTGTGAATATGATTCAGAAGTGGCCGGTTAAGAAAGCAATGGTGAACTATGCTGAGAAACCGCGTCCCTATAAACTGCTTGAGACGGGTGTGCGTGTGATTGATACACTGAATCCGATTGTAGAGGGCGGTACCGGATTTATTCCTGGTCCGTTCGGAACCGGAAAGACTGTGTTGCAGCATGCTATATCCAAACAGGCCGAAGCTGATATCGTGATCATTGCAGCCTGTGGTGAGCGTGCCAATGAGGTTGTGGAAATCTTTACGGAATTCCCGGAACTGGTAGACCCGCATACAGGCCGTAAGCTGATGGAACGTACAATTATTGTCGCCAATACTTCCAATATGCCGGTAGCAGCACGTGAAGCTTCTGTCTACACTGCCATGACGATGGCTGAATATTATCGTGCAATGGGATTGAAAGTCTTGTTGATGGCCGACTCTACTTCCCGCTGGGCGCAGGCTTTGCGTGAAATGTCAAACCGTATGGAAGAATTGCCGGGACCGGATGCCTTCCCGATGGATATCTCAGCGATTATTTCCAATTTCTACGGCCGTGCCGGTTATGTACATCTTTACAATGGAGAAACAGGTTCCATTACTTTCATCGGAACAGTATCTCCGGCCGGTGGTAACCTGAAGGAACCGGTAACGGAAAATACCAAGAAAGTGGCCCGCTGTTTCTATGCACTTGAGCAGGAGCGTGCCGACCGCAAGCGTTATCCGGCTGTAAACCCGATTGATTCTTATTCCAAATATCTTGAATATCCTGAGTTCGACAATTACATCACTCAGCGTATCAACAGTGAATGGATCGGTAAGGTGAATGAGCTGAAGACCCGTCTGTTGAGAGGTAAGGAAATTGCTGAGCAGATCAACATTCTGGGTGATGACGGTGTGCCTGTAGAATACCATGTGATTTTCTGGAAGTCGGAACTGATTGACTTTGTGATCCTTCAGCAGGATGCATTTGATGAAGTAGACTCGGTAACTCCGATGGAACGTCAGGAGGAAATGGTGAACCAGATTATCGATATTTGTCATACCGACTTTGAGTTCGACAACTTCGTAGAGGTAATGGACTATTTCAAGAAGATGATCAATATCTGCAAGCAGATGAACTATGCCCGTTTCCGTTCCGAACAGTACGACGAATTCCGCAAGCAGTTGCAGGAACTGGTGGCTGAACGCAAAGTGAAATAAGAGAAATAAATTGAGAATAAAATGGCAACGAAAGCTTTTCAGAAAATATATACAAAGATTAGTCAGATAACGAAAGCTACCTGTTCGCTGAAAGCAACGGGAGTAGGTTATGACGAACTGGCTATGGTAAACGGCAAGCTGGCCCAGGTGGTGAAGATTGCCGGTGATGAAGTGACTTTGCAGGTGTTTGAGGGTACGGAAGGTATTCCGACAAATGCCGAAGTTGTATTCCTGGGCAAGTCTCCTACATTGAAAGTGAGCGAGCAACTGGCCGGACGTTTCTTCAACGCTTTTGGTGATCCGATTGACGGAGGACCGGAGATTGAAGGAGTGGAAGTTGAGATTGGAGGACCGTCTGTGAATCCGGTACGCCGTAAGCAGCCGTCCGAACTGATCGCTACGGGTATTGCTGGTATCGACTTGAACAACACCCTGGTATCCGGACAGAAGATCCCCTTCTTTGCCGATCCGGACCAGCCTTTCAACCAGGTGATGGCCAATGTGGCCTTACGTGCCGAAACCGACAAGATTATTCTGGGCGGTATGGGTATGACCAATGATGACTATTTGTATTTCAAGAATGTGTTCTCGAATGCAGGTGCCCTTGACCGTATCATCAGTTTCGTGAATACGACAGAGAATCCTCCGGTAGAACGTCTGCTGATTCCGGACATGGCTCTGACAGCTGCTGAGTACTTTGCGGTAGAACACAATCAGAAGGTACTGGTCTTGCTGACCGATATGACTTCTTACGCCGATGCGCTGGCTATCGTATCCAACCGTATGGACCAGATCCCTTCGAAGGACTCTATGCCGGGTTCTCTTTATTCCGATCTGGCAAAGATCTACGAGAAAGCCGTACAGTTCCCTTCAGGAGGTTCCATTACCATTATTGCCGTTACCACATTGTCAGGAGGCGATATTACGCATGCTGTTCCTGATAATACCGGTTATATCACCGAAGGTCAGCTTTTCCTGCGCCGTGACAGTGATATCGGTAAGGTAATTGTCGATCCGTTCCGTTCTCTGTCTCGTCTGAAACAGCTGGTAAGTGGAAAGAAGACCCGTAAGGATCATCCGCAGGTGATGAATGCTGCGGTTCGTCTGTATGCTGATGCTGCCAATGCAAAGACAAAGATGGAAAACGGTTTCGACCTGACCAACTATGATGAGCGTGCGTTGGCTTTTGCAAAGGATTATGCCAATCAGTTGCTGGCCATCGATGTCAATCTGAATACCACTGAAATGCTTGATGTGACCTGGGGACTGTTCAGCAAATATTTCAAGCCCGAGGAAGTCAACATCAAGAAAGAATTTGTGGATCAGTACTGGAAAAAGTGATTTAGTTAAAACTTACAGAGAATGGCTATAAAATTTCAATATAACAAAACTTCGTTGCAGCAGCTTGAGAAACAGCTCAAGATCCGTTTGCGTACGCTGCCTATCATCAAGAACAAGGAGAGTGCGCTGCGTCTGGAGGTGAAGCGTGCAAGACTGAAGCAGTGGAGTTGGAGGAACGCCTGGAACAGCAGATCCAGGCATACGAAGCCATGTTCGCTCTCTGGAATGAATTTGATGCTTCACTGGTGAAAGTGAAGGATGTTCATCTGGGCGTACGCAAGATTGCAGGCGTCCGAGTACCCTTGCTGGAAGAGGTGGACTTTGAGATCCGTCCGTTCAGCTTTTTCTGTAGTCCCAAATGGTATGCCGACGGCATTCACTTGTTGAAAGGCCTGGCACAGACTGCCATTGAGCGGGAATTTACGCTGGCCAAGCTGGGGTTGCTGGAACATGCCCGAAAGAAAACCACTCAGAAGGTTAATCTTTTTGAGAAGGTACAGATTCCGGGTTATCAGGATGCCTTGAGAAAGATTAAGCGTTTCATGGAAGACGAAGAGAATTTGTCCAAGTCTTCTCAGAAGATCCTGAAATCTATCCAGGAGAAAAGAAAGGAGGCTGAGGTATGATTGCTAAAATGAAGAAACTGACCTTTTTGGTCTATCACAAGGAATATGAAGATTTCCTGAAAGGAATCCGTGAAGTCGGAGTCGTTCATGTGGTTGAGAAAGCTCAGGGTGGTGCCGGAAATGCCGAACTGCAGGACAGCATCCGTTTGTCGTCACGTTATGCGGCAGCGGTGAAAACCCTTCGCGGTATGGGTGTTCCGGCTGGCGCTTCCCATGCAGGCGATGTCCGTAAAGGAGAAGAAGCCCTGAAGGAAATCGAAGCCTTGCAGCAGGAGATGCAGCGCCTGAGTCATCAGGCTCAGCTGACAGACAAGGACATTGCTGTGCTGGAACCGTGGGGAAACTTTGAGCCGCGTGATCTGGCCCGTCTGGCAGAAGCCGGCTATCGCATTGATTTCTATGTCTGTCCGGAAAAGCTCTTCAAGGAAGAATGGATGACGGAATATCATGCGATGATTATCAGTCAGTCTGGTTCGCGGCTTTATTTTATCACGGTAACTCCGGTAAATTCACCGGTGGAACTGGAGGTGGAAGCAGTCCGGCTTCCGGACAAGTCGCTTGCATCACTGAAGGAGAACAAGGCTGCGATTGTGACGAAAGAAGCTGATATACACAAGCGGATGGAAGAACTGGCCGCAACGGCAGTGCCCGATCTGGAAGCAGCTCAGGCCTCTGTACATGCGCAGATAGAGTTCTCCAAAGTGGAACTGAGTGCTGACTCACTGGCAGACAACAAACTGTTGCTGCTGGAAGGATGGGCACCTGCGGCTTCTGTCGGCCAGATACAGGAGTATCTGAACACCAGCAATGCTTATTATGAGATTGCAGATCCGACACCGGACGATGATGTTCCTATCTTGTTAGCGAACAATAAGTTTGCCCGTCTGTTTGAACCGATCATGCGACTTTATATGTTGCCCAAATACAGAGAACTGGATCTGACTCCGTATTTTGCTCCGTTCTTTATGCTGTTCTTCGGCCTGTGTCTGGGAGATTCCGGTTACGGACTGTTCATGGTGCTGGCTGTCACGATTTATCGCCTGGCAGCTAAGCAGGTGAGTGATTCGATGAAACCGGTGCTTACACTGGTACAGTTGCTCGGAGCTTCTACAATGGTTTGTGGTCTGCTCACAGGAACCTGCTTCGGATTTAATCTGTACGACATTCAGTTGCCTCTTTTCCAGAGTCTGAAGGAATCCATTTCACTGGATAATCAGCAGATGTTTAACCTTTCTCTGATTCTGGGAGGTATTCAGATTATCTTCGGTATGATTCTGAAGGCCGTGAATCAGACCATTCAGCTGGGCTTCAAATATGCGGTTGCAACGATCGGATGGATTCTGGTACTTGTCAGCACGGCTTTTGCCTTTGCTTTCCCTTCCTGTATGGCAATGGGAGGTACAGTACATCTGGTACTCCTGGGTATCGGCTTGCTGATGGCCTACCTGTACAACAGTCCGGACAAAAATATTTTTGTCAACATCGGACTGGGACTGTGGGACAGTTACAATATGGCTACCGGTCTGCTGGGTGATGTGCTTTCGTATGTACGTCTGTTTGCCCTCGGTTTGTCCGGAGGTATCCTGGCCAGTGTGTTCAACAGTCTGGCAGCAGGTATGAGTCCCGACAATATCATTGCAGGTCCGATTGTCATGGCTCTGATTTTCCTGATCGGTCACAGCATCAATATCTTTATGAATGTACTGGGTGCAATGGTTCACCCCATGCGTCTGACATTCGTGGAATTCTTCAAGAATTCCGGTTATGAGGGTGGTGGAAAAGAATACAAACCCTTTAAGAAAGAAGTAATTAGTGAATAAAAGTAATACGAATTAAAAATTTAAAAAATAATTGAATTATGGAAATGAATCTTTTGATTGCCTACATTGGCATTGCGATTATGGTTGGTTTGTCAGGTATTGGTAGTGCCTATGGTGTGACTATTGCCGGTAACGCTTCAATCGGTGCGTTGAAGAAAAATGACAGTGCATTCGGTAATTTCCTGGTGCTGACAGCGCTTCCGGGTACTCAGGGTCTGTATGGTTTTGCCGGTTACTTCATGTTCCAGAATATTTTTGGTGTGCTGACACCGGAAATGACAGCAATTCAGGCTTGTGCCGTGCTGGGTGCGGGTATTGGTCTGGGACTGGTAGCCTTGTTCTCTGCCATCCGTCAGGGACAGGTTTGTGCCAACGGTATTGCTGCAATCGGACAGGGTCACAATGTATTCGGTAATACATTGATTCTGGCTGTATTCCCTGAATTGTATGCAATTGTAGCATTGGCTGCTACTTTCTTGATGGGTTCTGCTCTGGCTTAACTTGCTTAGCCTGATGAAATAGATAGCCGGACACGGATTGCCGTGTCCGGCTTATTTTTTGGTTGCTTTTTCATCGTGCGGTCACTGAGGTAGAGTCGTGCAGTCGTTGAGGCAGAATTATGCAGTCGTTGCGGGCGAATTATGCGGTCGTTTGAGCTGAATCGTGCGGTCGTTGCGGGCGAATCGTGCAGACGATGCTGACGAGGCATTTTGAGTTTCTTTCTGACAGCATACAAGTGGCCGGACGGACATTCCAGTGTAAAAAGAATGACATCTTGGTCGATATTCTTGAATAAAATGAATATGAATAGTCGAATTAGGTCTATAAAAACTTTAAAAATCCATACTTTTTTTATACCTTCGCGACTGATTTAGAAAATATTAAAGATGATGATGAAAGAGCTTTTGAAGCCCGATTACATTTTCGAATCCAGTTGGGAAGTGTGTAATAAGGTGGGAGGTATTTACACGGTTCTCTCAACAAGGGCAAAGACATTGCAGGATGCATTTCCTGATAAGATCTTTTTCATTGGTCCGGATGTATGGTCGGGTAAGGAAAATCCTTTATTCTCTGAGGATGAAAATTGTTTGAAAGACTGGTGTGCATATGCACGGGAGAGTGATGGATTGAAGATACGCGTCGGTCGTTGGAATATACCGGGATCTCCCATTACAATCCTGGTTGATTTCACTCCTTTCTATGCTCAGAAGAATGATATTTACGGGCAGGCCTGGTGCGATTTTCAGGTAGATTCACTTCATGCTTACGGTGATTACGACGAGGCCTCCATGTTTGCATATGCTGCAGGAAAAGTTGTAGAAAGTTTTTATCGGCATTGCTTAAGCAAGAAGAATCGGGTAGTCTATCATGCTAATGAATGGATGACTGGTTTGGGAGCACTTTATCTGCGCAAGCATGTGCCGGAAATTGCAACAATTTTTACTACTCATGCAACTTCTATCGGACGCTCGATTGCCGGAAACAACAAACCTTTGTATGACTATTTGTTTGCATATAATGGCGACCAGATGGCTGGTGAATTGAATATGCAATCGAAGCATTCCATTGAAAAACAGACTGCGCATCATGTTGATTGTTTTACAACAGTCAGTGAAATCACCAACAATGAATGTCGTGAACTGCTTGACAAGTCGGCAGATGTGGTTCTGATGAACGGCTTTGAGGATGACTTTGTGCCCAAAGGGAATACGTTTGTTGCACGTCGTAAGAAAGCCCGTCAGGCTATGCTGAATCTGGCGAACAAGCTTCTGGGTACAAAATTGACCGACGAAACACTGATTGTCGGAACCAGTGGCCGTTATGAATTCAAGAACAAGGGTATCAACGTTTATCTGGAATCCTTGAACCGGCTGACCCGCGACAAGAATCTGAAGCGTGATGTTCTGGCATTTATCAATGTGCCCGGATGGGTGGGCGATCCCCGTGAAGACCTGATAGCCCGTCTGAAGAGCAAGGAACAGTTTACGACTCCTCTGGAGGTTCCTTTCATTACCCACTGGCTGCATAACATGAATCATGACCAGGTACTTGACATGCTGAAGTATTTGAACATGTCGAATGCTCCGGAATCAAAGGTCAAGGTTATCTTTGTACCTTGCTATCTGGATGGAAACGACGGTATCTGGAACATGCATTATTATGACCTGATTTTAGGATATGACCTGAGTGTATATCCGTCTTACTATGAACCCTGGGGATATACTCCGCTGGAAAGCATCGCTTTCCACGTACCGACAGTTACGACAGATCTGGCCGGGTTTGGCTTATGGGTTAACTCCTTGAAAGGACGTTTCAGTGAACTGGCTGACGGCGTAAAGGTGATCCATCGTACAGACTACAACTATTCTGAAGTGGCTGACGTCATAAAAGATACAGTTTCAGATTTCTCTGCCCTGAGTGCAGCTGAAATCAAGAAAATACGGAAGAACGCGGCAGCAATTGCCGAAAAGGCACTGTGGAAACATTTCATACAGTATTATTATGAGGCTTATGACATTGCTTTGCGCAATGCTGAGAAACGCCTTGCTTTGTAACAGTGAATCTGATTTTTAACTTAAAGCATTATTGAGAGATATGAAAATCAAGACAAATTATGCGAATGTTCCTTGCTGGAAGGAAGTAAATGTGAAATCCCACATTCCGGAATCCTTGAAGATGCTGGAAGAAATGGCTCGCAATATCTGGTGGGCCTGGAATGATGAGGCTACTGAAATGTTCAGTTCTCTGGATCCTGAATTGTGGAGCGTTGTCGGACAGAATCCGGTTGCTTTGTTGGAGCGGATAAGTTATGAAAAACTGGAAGGTCTGTCTTCTGACGAAGCTGTTCTTGCCAAGATTAACAAGGTATATAAGAAATTCAAAGAATATATTGATGTGAAGCCCGATGCTTCACGTCCTTCTGTTGCATACTTCTGTATGGAGTATGGACTGACTCACGTACTGAAGATCTACTCCGGCGGTTTGGGTATCCTGGCCGGTGACTACCTGAAAGAAGCATCAGACAGCAATGTCGATATGTGTGGTGTAGGTTTCCTGTATCGTTATGGTTACTTCACTCAGAGCCTGTCTATGGACGGACAGCAGATTGCAAATTATGAAGCACAGAACTTCGGCAGCCTGCCTCTGGACCGCGTTAAAGATGAAAACGGACAGCCTCTGGTTCTTGATGTTCCTTATCTGGACTATTATGTTCATGCATATGTATGGAGAGTAAACGTAGGTCGTGTACCTTTGTATTTGCTGGATACAGATAACGAAATGAACAGCGAATTCGACCGTCCGATTACTTATCAGTTGTATGGTGGTGACTGGGAAAACCGTCTGAAGCAGGAAATTCTGCTGGGTATCGGTGGTGTGCTGTTGCTGAAACGTCTGGGCATCAAGAAAGATGTATATCACTGCAATGAAGGTCACGCTGCCCTGTGTAACGTACAGCGCTTGTGCGATTATGTAGAAAGCGGCATGTCATTCGACGAGGCTCTGGAAGTTGTACGTGCTTCTTCTCTGTACACTGTTCATACTCCGGTTCCGGCTGGTCATGACTACTTCGACGAAGGTCTGTTCGGCAAGTATATGGGAGGTTATCCGCAGCGTATGGGTATTACCTGGCAGGATCTGATGGATCTGGGCCGTATTAACCCGGGTGATCCTAACGAACGTTTCTGTATGTCTACATTCGCCTGCAACACTTGTCAGGAAGTGAACGGTGTAAGCTGGCTGCATGGTAAAGTTTCACAGGAAATGTTCTCAGGCATCTGGAAAGGTTATTTTCCTGAAGAAAATCATGTAGGTTATGTAACCAATGGTGTACACTTCCCGACCTGGTATGCTTCTGAATGGAAGAAACTTTATGCAAAATACTTCGACAAGAACTTCCTGCACGACCAGTCAAATGAAAAGATCTGGGAAGCTATCTACAATGTACCCGATGAAGAAGTTTGGAAGACTCGTGTAGCTTTGAAGAACAAGCTGATCGACTATATCCGTAACCAGTTCCGCGATACATGGCTGAAGAACCAGCGTGATCCGTCGCATGTGGTTTCTCTGATGGACAAGATCAATCCTAACGCACTGTTGATCGGTTTCGCACGTCGTTTTGCTACTTACAAGCGTGCACATCTGTTGTTCACAGACCTGGATCGTCTGGCCAAGATCGTGAATAATCCTGATTACCCTGTACAGTTCCTGTTTGCAGGTAAGGCTCATCCCCACGATGGTGCCGGCCAGGGTCTGATCAAGAAGATTGTGGAAATCTCTAACCGTCCTGAATTCCTCGGTAAGATCATTTTCCTTGAAAACTACGATATGAAACTGGCTCGTCGTCTGGTTTCTGGTGTAGATATCTGGATGAACACTCCGACTCGTCCGTTGGAAGCTTCCGGTACTTCCGGTGAAAAAGCTTTGATGAACGGTGTTGTAAACTTGTCTGTACTTGACGGATGGTGGCTGGAAGGTTACCGTGAAGGAGCCGGATGGGCACTGACTGAAAAACGTACTTACCAGAATCAGGAATACCAGGATCAGCTGGATGCTGCTACAATCTACAGCTTGCTGGAAACTGAAATCCTGCCACTTTACTATGCACGTAACAAGAAGGGATATTCTGAAGGCTGGGTGAAGACTATCAAGAACTCTATCGCACAGGTAGCTCCTCATTATACCATGAAGCGTCAGCTGGATGATTACTTCACTAAATTCTATGGCAAGGAAGCTGCTCGTTTCCATGAACTGGCAGCCAACGACTACGCTAAGGCTAAGGAAATCGCCAAATGGAAAGAAGAAGTGGCTGAAAAGTGGGATTCCATCGAAGTCGTTTCTATGGATAAGTGCGAAGACCTTCACAAAGGTAACATTGAAACCGGTAAGGAATATGTTATCACTTGTGTGGTTGACGAAAAAGGCCTGGATGATGCAGTGGGCATTGAACTGGTAACAACTTACACTACCGCTGAAGGCAAGGAATACGTTTATTCAGTAGAACCGATGGAAATGGTTCACAGAGACGGTAATCTGTTTACCTTCAAGGTAACTCACAGCCTGTCTAACTCCGGAAGCTTCAAGGTTGCATACCGTATGTTCCCGAAACATGAGGCACTGCCCCATCGTCAGGACTTCTGCTATGTACGCTGGTTCAACAAGGACTAAGTAAACCGGAAAGATATATAGAATGACGGCCTGTACAGCAGGTGTGGATTGAAAAAGTCTGCACCTGTATGTACAGGCCGTATTTTTTGTTCGCGGAAAAAGCCCCGGGTTTTCGCTTTGCCGTGTCGGGGAATTGGCTATCTTTGCATTCAGACGGACTGGATGTCCGGATACAGATACTTTAAAACAAAAGCCAATGAAAATACTGATTGTAGAGGATGATGCCGACCTGAGGGAGATTACCACCCGTTCGCTGGAAAAGGAACGCTATGTCGTATCCCAGGCTCCTGACTATCGGACAGCCCTGTGTAAAATAGAAGATTACGATTATGATTGCATTCTGCTGGATATCATGCTGCCCGACGGAAGCGGACTTGATTTGCTGGAAGAACTGAAGGCAATGGGCAAGCGGACGAATGTCATTATTCTTTCAGCCAAGGATTCACTGGAAGACAAGGTGCAGGGACTGGATCTGGGTGCAGATGATTATCTGCCCAAACCTTTTCATCTGGCCGAACTTCATGCACGTATCAAGAGCCTGTTGCGGAGGAATCAGCGGGAAGGAGAGCAGAGCTTGCGCTTTGGAAACATTGAGGTATTTCCCGATCGTTTCCGGGTGATGGTTGAGGGAAAGGAAGTCGATCTGAACCGTAAGGAATACGATATCCTATATTATTTTATGTGCCGTCCCGGCAGACTGGTCAATAAGAATACACTGGCAGAGTCTGTATGGGGAGATCATATTGATCAGGTAGATAACTTTGATTTCATCTATACGCAGATCAAGAATCTCCGTAAGCGCCTGAAAGAAGCCGGTGCTACTCCGGAGCTTAAGTCTGTATATGGATTTGGCTATAAGTTTGTTGTGGAATGAAACTGTTTCATCTGATTCTGGGGCGCATGTCCGCCGCACTCATTGTGATACTTACCTTATGGGCCGGACTGTTTTATCTGGCCGTGATGGAAGAAGTCAATGACGAGGTGGATGATTCGCTGGAAGACTATTCGGAGGCATTGATCCTCAGATGGCTTTCCGGTGAGGAACTTCCTGCCCGGAGCAATGGCTCCAACAACCAGTATTTCCTTTATGAAGTAAGCGAGTCGTATGCCCGGATGTATCCCCGGATTTCTTATCATGATGAAATGGTTTATATCACAGAGAAGGACGAAGAGGAACCGGCTCGTGTACTGACTACCATTTTCGAGGCCGAAGGAAACCGCTTTATGGAGCTGGTCGTTTATACACCTACCATCGAGAAAGCTGATTTGCAGAGAGCTATTCTGGGGTGGATTGTCTTTCTTTATGTACTGTTGCTGCTGGCCGTTATTTTGTTGAACGTATGGGTGTTCCGGAGAAATATGCATCCTTTGTACCGCTTGCTGGCCTGGCTGGATGCCTATCGGCTCGGCCGTTCGAATGCACCATTGGAGAATAATACCCGCATTTATGAGTTCCGCAAGCTGAATGAAGCCGTGACCCTTTCGGCAGAGCGCAGTGAGAAACTGTATGAACAGCAGAAACTGTTTATCGGAAATGCATCTCACGAGATGCAGACGCCTTTGGCTATCTGCCGGAACCGTCTGGAAATGTTAATGGAAGAAGGCAATCTCAGCGAAAAGCAGTTGGAAGAGTTGATAAAGACGCATGAAACGCTTGAACGTCTGACGCGTCTGAACCGTTCTTTGCTTTTGCTCTGCAAGATCGAGAACCGGCAGTTTTCCGATGTAAAGGATATATGTTATAATCATCTGCTGGAGCAATACCTGGAAGATTATAAGGAAGTGTATGCTTACCGGGGTGTTTCGGTGGAAGTGATTACGGAAGGTGAGTTTACGGTCATGATGAGTGAATCGCTGGCTTCAGTTCTGCTGACCAACCTGCTGAAAAATGCCTTTGTCCATGTGACGGAAGGGGGCGTGATCCGTATTCTCTTTACGGCGGAATCAATGGTTGTCGCCAATAGCGGTGAGCAGCCCCTTGACGGTGAGCGTATCTTTGAGCGTTTTTATCAGGGCCATAAGAAAGAAGGTTCTACGGGACTGGGTCTGGCTTTGGCTGAGTCTGTCTGCAAGTCAAGCGGGCTGGATATCCGTTACGAATTCACTGAGGGCATGCATCGGTTTACGGTCAGCCGTTCCGGATCGGAAAGAGTAGGATAGGTGTTTATATTGCGGAACAGGCTTTCAGAAAAGAATTTTGCATTTTTCCTGAAAATTTCTTCTGATTCCAGATTCTTTTCAGATTCCTGTCGCACCTTTGTATTAGAAAATTAAATGAATGATTAATCTCTTAAAAACAAAGGTGTATGAAAAAGTTAGTTTTTTATTGGTGTGTGTGTTTACAATGTCTTCAGTTGCTTTGGCTGATAATGACAAACCGATCCAGGTTGGACAGTTGCCGACAAAGGCCCAGACCTTCCTGACCACTTATTTCAAGAGCCACAAAGTGGCGTTGGCTAAGCAGGAGAGTGATTTGTTCTATAAAACCTATGATGTCATTTTCACAAATGGCGAAAAGGTGGAATTCGACAAGTCCGGAGAATGGACAGAAGTGAAGTGTTCACAAAGCGAAGTACCTTCAAAGATTGTTCCTGCTGCTATCCGTGATTATGTGAAAACCAACTATCCGGATGCCAAGATTCTTCGTATCGAACGTGACCGTAAGGGATATGAAGTGAAGTTGTCCAACCGTTGGGAAATCTCTTTCGACTCTCAGATGCGTGTGGTAGACATTGACGATTAAGCAGTGCCTGTCAGGTAATAAAGAAATGCACCCGTTTTCCGGATTGTCCGGGAAGCGGGTGCATTTGATTTTGCCGGATCAGAAGCAGTAAGCCAGTCCGACATTTATGATGAACTGGTCGAATCCGTCCACTAACTGATATTTGGGTTCAATGTTCAGTTTCCAGGCAGAACCCAGTTTAAAGTCAGCTCCTACTCCAAACTTGGCCTGAAACTTTCCGTCGGAAGCAGAATATTCGTCGAAATGAGCCTTTGCATTGGCATATCCCAATCCTACAGCCGGGTAGATAGCCACATCAGCTGCAACGGGGAAGAGGTAATGGAAGTTTACTCCCCAGATCCCAGAAGGAAACATGATCGTGCTTGAAATAGTAATTGAATTCCGGCTCGATCCGTACATGGTTGGTCAGATTATACTGGAATTTTCCGCCCAGACCGAAGGAGGTTTCACTGGCATAATTCAAATTCAGACCGAGTGCCTTGTCACCCTGACTCTGTGCTGCTGCTGTTGCCATTCCGGCAATCAGACAGACAATAAGTAATGTCAACTTCTTCATATTCTTTCCTTTTTAAAATGGATAATATATCAATATAACACTTGAACGGGAAGAATGGTTTTGGTCTGTTTTTGCTTTTTTCAGGTACATTTTATATAAAAAGGAAGTGCATTTCGAACTATATCCCCAGGCTTCTATTTTTTATATTTTATAAGCATTACAACAGGATTTGATTCTTCATTCAATTTTTCTGCAATTTCCTTTAGCGGACTTTTCAGCTTATTATCGGCATATGCCTCTACAAGTCGGTCTGCTGCCAAATTCTGATAGGTAGCAACATCTCCATTGCCGACATTTTCTGTCACATTCACTTCCTGTTTATTTATATAATCGGCATTGAATATCACTGGTTCGAAAAATGAATCTTCTTCTTTATCATACATCAGGTCTGTAGTCGGGAATCCATTACCTTTTGAAAAGTCAAACTTCTTTTCTATTTTCTTAAAAAAATAATATCTGTCTGTTACAGGCCCCATTGTGATAAGTACGTCCGGTTCACCAGACGACTGTCTGACGATGAAAGGACTCAACAGATTCTTGTCCGGTCTATAGCTATAAATAGTATCGGAGGATGTCTCGACAAGAAGCCAGTTATCCTGACAAGGTATAAGGGCACGTACTGGGATTGCTGCTATGACATCTCCCTGACGTACAAACGGCGCCTTGACTGTTTTGAATGGAATTGAAATACCACGGGTAACACTGCCGTCCTGCTTCGATATAATGGAATGATAGAATTCTTTCTCCTTTTCTTCTCCGTCCCTATAATATACTGTCATATCATAACAGATGAGATTATTCTTGTCGTAATTGAAGACATCCATATAATCCGCATCATCAGCAGTATTGAAACTACGCTTGAAATTGCCGGACAAATCATATACCAGTATTTTCTTTGTGGAATTGACAAAAATCTCTTCATTATCTTCATCCAGAGCGGCACTTACAATGAAAGCATATTCTTCTCCACCCTGTCCTTTTCTGTTTATCTTTCTTATTCCTTTACCGGTTTTCCTGTCAAAGACATATATATTTCCATCATTGACATAGTTTTTTATCAATATATATTTATCACCGATTGACAATACAGCTCCTTGCGTAATGAATTCATCTGTAGTTTCCAACGGAATATACTCAACGTCCATAAAGTCCTGAAGGACTATTTCTTTTTCAGGGTAATTCTCATTTACATTAATAGTAATATATTTACTGTCTTTGTCTGCCTGATTACAGCTTCCCAGGCCTATACCTGTAAAAAATAATAAGTTTAGAAACCAAATGTTTGTCTTTCTCATAAGATATTTGTTTTATCTATATTACATATTATTTACCGGGGAATTGATATTTTTTTATTTCGTAGGAACCAAAATCAGATATGGATTGTCCTCTTCATTCTGAATACTGGAATACAATGATTTCAACTTATCATCATCGGGTATGTCGTTATTGTCTTTATATTCCAACAGATTCATGGAAGACAAAGAATATACTATCTGATTATCTGTATAACCTACTGCTGCCACATTAATATCAGGCAAACCTTCCACCAGTCGTGTATATATTTCAGTCATACGGTTTTCATGCCTTACAAAATAAGTCTTATCATAGTTGAAAGCAAAGTATATACCCGACTTATATGGTGTAACATCTTTAATCCAACGGTAAACTGTTTTATCCTTATTTATTTTCCCGAATTCATCATCTGACATATCTTTTTTCTCAGAAATCATCTCAAAGAAGTTTCTACCTTTGAAATGGACCACATACTCTGGGGTAAGTTTATCAGCCTTAAGTGAATAAATTGTATCGCAAACCGGCAAGGAAACAATACCGTTATTATAAAAGTTATAGTATACAAACGGTTTTCCTTTTATTGAATTGGGTTTACTGATACCATAAGCACTGTCTGTTTCAGATTGATAATAGAGGAAATGATTGCTTTTTCCATTTATATTGGAATCAAACAGCCACAAACAATCATCATCTGCTTGAGTAAAAGAAAAATACGGACTGTCAAGTTTGTATTTCTCTGCTATATAATTACCGTTAGAGTCATACTGTTTAATACTTCTGTAGTTGTCAAGAACATACAGATTATTGTTTCTATACTCAAAATCACTGACAAAAAGAACTTCTCCCGGTCCATTACCTCTTTTGAGACTGTTTATGTATTTCCCATCCAATGAAAATATAAATATCCGCGGATCTATAAGAGACAAAACATAAATCCTTTCATTGCCTATCACTACTTTTGATACATCGCCTATTACAGATTCAGAGGTCATTTCTAGTTTTACATAATCGAATGTTTCAAAAACCGGTTTGTCGATAGTGAGACTTTTGTCTTCCAGGGAAACAAATATATCTTCTATTCCATCAGGATGTTTCTCACCACTGCTACATGAATACATACAACCTAGAATAATAATGTAAAAGAGTTTCTTCATAGCAAAATAAATTTAAAATTCTATTTACTGAATGTTCCTATAATAATTACATGCTGTGTAAATATCAGAACAGGTGCAGAACTCATATGTGAAAGTGCAAGGTACGCATTTACAAATGCCATTGACCAGGAAAAGCATCAGTATATTTCACGGATCGGAATATATAAAGAAATAGCCCCAACCTTTGTTGGGTTGAGGCTATCTGAATATGCTTTAAATAGGGCTTGTTTTATTCCCATTCGATTGTGGCAGGTGGTTTTGACGAGATGTCATAGCATACGCGGTTGACACCTTTCACCTTGTTGATGATGTCGTTTGATACCTTGGCCATGAATTCATAAGGCAGATGAGCCCAGTCGGCAGTCATGGCATCGGTACTGGTCACGGCACGTAAGGCAACGGCACGTTCGTAAGTACGTTCGTCACCCATTACACCTACGCTCTGAACCGGAAGCAGGATTACTCCGGCCTGCCATACCTGATGATACAGGGAGGTTTCGTTGCCGTTTTCGTCTTTTACCTTCCAGTCACGCAATCCCTGAATGAAAATATCGTCGGCATCTTGCAGGATGCGTACTTTTTCCGGAGTGATGTCTCCAAGAATACGTACAGCCAGACCCGGACCCGGAAAAGGATGGCGGGTGATGAGATGTTCCGGCATACCCAGCTCACGTCCTACACGTCTTACTTCGTCCTTGAACAGCAGACGCAGAGGTTCACAGAGCTTCAGATTCATTTTTTCGGGAAGTCCGCCTACGTTGTGGTGACTCTTGATGACTGTTCCGGTGATTGACAGTGATTCGATGCAGTCGGGATAGATTGTTCCCTGTGCCAGCCACTTCACGTCTTTTATCTTGTGAGCTTCTTCATCGAATACATCAATGAAGCCTTTACCGATGATCTTGCGTTTCTTTTCCGGTTCGGTTACACCGGCCAGTTCTGAGAAGAATTTCTGACTGGCATCTACACCGATAACGTTCAGTCCCAGACATTCATAGTCATGCAATACGTTGCGGAACTCGTTCTTGCGCAGCATACCGTGGTCAACGAAGATACAGGTCAGGTTCTTTCCGATAGCCTTGTTAAGCAATACGGCAGCTACTGAAGAGTCAACACCGCCACTCAATCCCAGAACAACCTTGTCGTTTCCGAGCTGGGCTTTCAGTTCGGCAACAGTTGTTTCGATAAATGAAGCGGCACTCCAGTCCTGTTTTCCGCCACAGATGTCCACTACGAAGTTCTTCAGCATCAGCGTACCATCTTCGCTATGGAATACTTCCGGATGGAACTGTACACCCCAAAGTTTCTCACCTTTTGCCTGATAAGCAGCAACGGCAACCTTGTCGGTCGAAGCGATGATCTCAAAGTTTTCCGGAATAGCTGTGATGGTGTCTCCGTGGCTCATCCACACCTGAGAGTCTTCACGGATACCTTTCAGCAACGGGTTTTCGTGGTTGAACTTGGCCAGATGAGCACGTCCGTATTCACGTGTACCTGCCGGTTCTACGTTTCCACCGTTTGTGTAAGCCATGAACTGTGCACCGTAGCAGATACCCAGAATAGGATATTTACCGCGGATTCCGCTCAGGTCTACCTTGAAAGCCTTTTCATCGTAAACAGAGAAGGGGCTTCCTGAAAGGATGACGCCAATGACAGACGGGTCGTTGTGAGGAAACTTGTTGTAGGGAACAATCTCGCAATACATGTTCAGTTCGCGTACACGACGGCCGATAAGCTGCGTGGTCTGTGAACCGAAGTCGAGAATAATAATTTTTTCCTGCATAAAGTTTTTCGGGTTAAATAACATTTCTGCAAAGATACGAAAATTTTGTGAATATCCTCGTATAAAGAACAGAATCGCGTTGCAGGATGAATTTATTGGAACTTCAATGCCTTGAATCGGGCGGTAAAAACGTCTCGGGCTTTTCATTCAAACGCTTCGGGCTTTTAATGAATACGTCGAATCGTTTTTAAAAAAGCTCGGGGCTTGTCTGACGGTCTTTCCCTGGGATTGTTTTATACAAAAAATCGCCATCACTCCAGCAAAGAGCGATGGCGATTTTCTGATGGGAGAACGGATCAGTAAATCAAGGTTCCGGAAATGCACCAGTAGCTGTTGCTGCCTCCTTCGGGTGTTCCTTGAGGAATCTTGACCGTGATGGTATGTGTACCGGCATCCAGATCGCCCAGATAGATATATTCCGGATTGGTAACCGTGCCCGGGCACCAGTTGGAACGGCTCAGGTCGGAAGAACTAAGTCCGTTGGAAAAATTACCGGAGCAGGGATTCCAGTTTCTGTAAGTTCCGCAGTCGTCTCTCCACGGAATGAAGGTAATGACTTTTTCTCCGTCCAGATAGATGGTGTTGGGCTTTTGGTTGAACTCGTCGCCGTTTCCCCATCCTCCGTGTCCGGTTGTCACGTAATAAAGCTTGGCGTTTTTCACCGGTTCCTTCAGTGTGAAGGTTGCCTTCAGCGAGTCGTTCAGCATGAAAATCGGATAAGGCTGTCCTGCCTGTTCCATATAATTGACTGTGTTGAACAGCGGAATGGATTTGTAAACCCGGTGTTCTTCGTCCGGATAGTATTTCAGTTTCAGGGAAAGCCGGTGTCCCTTGGCATCCCAGTTGCCGATGTAGGCTCCGATCCAGGCTTCACCGCTCAGCCGTTCAATCAGAGGAGTAACTTCACTTTTGTAGACAACTGAATCAACCCAGTTCTGTCCCGGTACTTTGTTGTGGTTAAAGCTTCTGACACCGAATCCGGTGAAAAAACGCATCAGTTCCATGGGAACATTATAGTTGTCCGTAGAAACCAGACCATGATAGTCTGTTTCGCCGGAGCGGAAAGCCGGAACACTGTTCAGGTCACGCAGGGCATCCAGGAAAGACTGTTTCTTGTCGGTCGGAATGAGGAAAATGGAACCGGTGCGGTCGTAGGCATCCCCGTCGGAGTATTGGGCCACTTCCACGAAGACAATCCGGTTGGCTACATAGTCGGGCAGTTTGACTTTCTTCAGAATGATTGTACCTCCGGCAGCACTGTAACATTCCTGATCGTTCACCTCTTCGGGCAATTTGGCTCCGTTGAAGCAGATTCTTTGTTCGCTGAATACCGGAATGCTGATAACGACACTCTGGTTGATGGTGTACTGGAAGTCCGATGCATCCATTGTTTCGCCCCAGGATTCAGGAAAGAGGGGAGCATCAGCTTTCTTCTCCGGGCGGATTGCTGTAGCTTCCTGCACCATGTCTCCGTTTCTGACTACTTTCAGAACCAGTCCGTCGGGTACACCGACATTTGCCTGCGGAGTTCCGCGGAAAGGAATATCCGTTGTATACCAAACCTGGATGGTATTTGAATTGATGGAAGTCTGAAGAATCTTGCAGTTCAGTCCCATGATCTGTTCCGTTCCGACTTCCTTGAACCCTTTTCCGAATTCAAAGGGAGTGGCAGAAGAGATGATCTTTCCGTCGGGCAATTCAGCTCTTCTGTAGGATTTGCAGGCTTGATAATCAATGTAGTTGTCCACAATGGGAGCCTTGTCCTGTTTGCGTACTTCCTGAGGTTTTTCTTTCTCGGGACGGACTTGTTTCAAGGAAACTTCGTTGCCGACAACTTTCATCAGCAGTTCTCCGGGCATGACTTTTCCTTTATAGCTGCTCTGATAGGTGACTTCTATTCCGGCAGCATTTTTAGTTTTCTTGCGGATATTTTCAGCTCCAGCAGTGGAGAATGTCATGGCATAGCAGGCCAGCAGGCTGCATGTTACGATGTTGATATACTTCATATACGGTGTGTTTTGATAACTTTAAACTTTACAAAAATAGCAAAAAACGGAAAGAGAACATGAGTTTTTCAAAAGATTTACCGGATGAAGCGGGGAAGGATATGGAAACAGGAAATTGTGAATTAGAAAGAAATCGTTAAATTTGCGGTGGAATCCCTGATGTCCGGGGTTTTAAAAAGAAAGAAAATATGGGATATGGAAATGGATAGGAGGTATCCTGGGGTTTATGGCTCAGGGACCTTTGGGAGCTTTGGCGGGTTTTGCCATCGGTTCCCTTTTTGATACGGCTGCCGGTTCGATGGAACAAGGCGGAGAACGCACAACCGGAGGTAATATGAATGATTATGAAGATGCCGGGTATGGAGGACGGAGAAACAGTTTCCTGTTTTCTATGCTGGTGATGGCTTCCTACATTATTCGTGCGGACGGGCGTATCATGCACAGTGAAATGGAATTCGTACGTCGTTTCCTGCGTATGAATTTTGGAGATGCTGCAGTGGAAGAGGGACAGCAGATTCTGCTGAATCTGTTTGAGCAGCGGAAGCGTATGGAACAGACCGATCCGCAGTCTTTCCGTCGTACCATTCATGATTGTGGCCGGCAGATTGCTGCAAATCTGGGATATGAAGAACGGCTTCAACTGCTGAATTTCCTGGTTCAGATAGCTCAGAGCGATGGAAATGTCTGCATGGAAGAAATAGATGCCCTGAAGGAAGTGGCAATAGCCATGGGACTGTCCGTTCAGGAAGTGGAATCCATGTTGAACCTGAAAGGAGATTCTCTGGCTGAGGCTTACAAAGTGCTGGAAGTTGAACCTACAGCGACTGATGACGAAGTCCGTGCAGCCTATCGCCGTTTGGCCTTGAAGCATCATCCGGACCGTGTTGCTACGCTCGGTGAAGATATTCGTCGTGCAGCGGAAGAGAAACTTCAGCAAATCAATGCGGCTAAGGAACGTATCTGGAAAGCAAGAGGTCTGAAATAGTCCTATTATTAATAAGGTGTATGCTCCAGCCTGTCTCATCGTTGTGAAGTCATTGCAAATTGCTTTTGCATAAGGTCGTACATCAATAAATTTTTATTAAAATATTAGGGAAAGATACTTGCGTTTCAAAAAGAAATACGTATTTTTGCATCGTAAAAAACGGAACGGGTAATTCGATGAGTGAACCGCGAAGTTTAAATGAAGTGAGTGTTTTAATTATAGTATAAAACCTTTTAAAATTAAACAAAATGATTAAAGTAGGTATTAACGGTTTCGGTCGTATCGGCCGTTTTGTATTCCGTGCAGCTCAGAACAGAAACGATATCCAGATCGTAGGTATTAACGACTTGTGCCCAGTAGATTACTTGGCTTACATGTTGAAATATGATACTATGCACGGTCAGTTCAACGGAACTATCGAAGCAGATGTTGAAAACAGCAAATTGATCGTTAACGGTAAAGAAATCCGTGTAACAGCTTGCAAAGATCCTAAAGAATTGGCTTGGAACGAAGTAGGTGCTGAATACGTAGTAGAATCTACTGGTTTGTTCTTGACTAAAGAAAAAGCTCAGGCTCACTTGGAAGCTGGTGCTAAATATGTTGTAATGTCAGCTCCTTCTAAAGATGACACTCCAATGTTCGTTTGCGGTGTTAACGAAAAGACTTACGTTAAAGGTACTCAGTTCGTTTCTAACGCTTCTTGTACTACTAACTGCTTGGCTCCTATCGCTAAGGTTTTGAACGACAAATGGGGTATCACTGATGGTTTGATGACTACAGTTCACTCTACAACTGCTACTCAGAAAACTGTTGACGGTCCTTCTATGAAAGACTGGAGAGGTGGTCGTGCTGCTTCTGGTAACATCATCCCGTCTTCAACAGGTGCTGCTAAAGCTGTAGGTAAAGTTATTCCTGAATTGAACGGTAAATTGACTGGTATGTCTATGCGTGTTCCGACTTTGGACGTATCTGTAGTTGACTTGACTGTTAACTTGGCTAAACCAGCTACTTACGCTGAAATCTGCGCTGCTATGAAGGAAGCTTCTGAAGGCGAATTGAAGGGTATCCTGGGTTACACTGAAGATGCAGTTGTTTCTTCTGACTTCTTGGGTGACACTCACACTTCTATCTTCGATGCTAAAGCTGGTATCGCTTTGACTGATACTTTCGTTAAAGTTGTTTCTTGGTATGACAACGAAATCGGTTACTCTAACAAAGTATTGGATTTGATCGCTCACATGGCTTCTGTAAACTGCTAATCAGTTAATTAAAACCATATAGCGAAAGCCGCTCGGATTTCCGAGCGGCTTTTTTGTTGTATGTAAGTTTGTTTTCTTTCTTTGAATGTTAAGTGTTTAAATTCTCCTCTGAAAATGATGTCTTTGGGGTGTTCTTGTATTATATCGTAAAGGGATATTATGCATTGAGAAAGCCATTTATTGATATTGTCAGCATAAGATAAGTTTGCTGATTTGTAACATGTTTATTCTTAGGTTAGGAGATATTCCTTTTAAGAAGATCTTTTACTGGAAAGGAAGAGGAGAGAGAAGAGAGAATTTGGGTATAAAAAATATCCTGAATGCTTTTACAACAAGAGCATTCAGGATATTTTTTATTTGGTATTTATTGATATGACAAACGAGTTGAATTTACTTTTGTACCGGATTTGTGTAAATGATACTCATCTTAATTCGTTGATTTTCATCGGATGAATTGTTTAGGTCTTCACCACCTACTAGCATAGCAGAATTTACATTCAGGTCGTTTTCTACTCCGATGATGTTACCTTGTGAGTCTGTTTCTGTTGTTACAGGTACAAGTAATAATTTGTTCCAGTCTTTATGCTCGTTTTTCCAATTATTCCATTCTGTCTCTCCCTTTTCAATTTCAGTTCTTATTTCACTGAATATATATGATATCAAGCGGTTTAGCTTTGAAAAAGAGTATGAGTTAGAGTTAGAATCATACGTTGCTAAGAATGTCGTTTTATTGTCATGTACCTTGTTGTTTTCGAAGAAATCTTTCATTTCGCTTTTTCTTACCATAAGCAAGGTTCCGGGCGTTCCCATTTTAAAAGGAGTATTGCTTTGATCTTTCAGTTTTTGAAATGAAACAGAAATCGAATTCAAGGTATCATTTTTGTGGGCTTCATACATTTCTTCAATAGGAAGAGTTACTTCTGTACAAAGACCGGCAGGTGTTTTAAGGTATGTACATTTGGTATCGTTTACCAGTTCTTTCATACCTGAGTTTTGAAAACGAGTAGACATGAAAACTTCTTTGGTAGATGACATCGGAACGATTGTATGTACCAGGGTGTCTTTGTCTTCATCGGTTTTTGTCCAATATGCTATGGTCAGATGAAGATAGATATCAGAAATATACAAAATAGAACCTTCGCCGCTAGTGGTATGTACATAAAATCCTTTTAGTACATTATTGATGAAAGACTCTGAATCCTTAAAATAGGGATGGATAGTCTTTCCGTCTACAGTTTCTGTATAATTGTATTTCTCAAGAAAGTCTTTACAGAAATCTTTTCCTAATCCAATAGAAACATTGGGGTAGTAGGTATCTTCATTTCTGATAGAATCAGGAATAGTACGGTCGTATGCTGAATAATCTTTTGTGGCTAGCGGAGCAGCATTTTTATCGTAATAATCTGTCGGTTCCATATTACTATAATATAATGCTTTATCCGTACCGTCGTCTTTGATAACCTTGGTTAGCGGATCAACCTGCACACGAAGGTTTGCCAAAGAATCTCCAAAATAACTCGTATAGTATAGTCCCAGCGTTGCTTCTTTAATTTCTTCAATTCTATCTGGCAATATAAAATTCTCAGGACAGTTTATCTGAACTAGAAAATCAGAACTGAAAGTGCCATAATCCTGATCTGTAAATTTACCGAGATAAGCCGTACTAGAACGTGAATAAACAGAATCTAACAAATGAGATCTTGTTTCAATTGTATACGAATCGGCTTTAGCCGGAATCATGTCATTGTCGGCCACAAACTGACCGATTCCTGTCGTTTCGTCATCACAACTGTAGAGTGTGGCGGCAATTCCTAATGCTACCAAGAACTTGAGTTTCATTGTTTCAAATTAAGATGTTGTATATTAAGAGAGTTATTCGGCTTCTTCCCATACTTTATCGTACAATGCATTGCATGCATCAGCGTAAGTATCTTCGGGTTGATAGTCGACTACCGGAATATTAAGGCTACGTGCATAATCCATAATAGCCGGATTTACATTTTCACTGTTTTGGATAACTCCATCTGAGTATGTGATAGCCAGTTTGCATAATTCATCATGGTTTACTGGGTCTGCTATCATGTTTAAGGTCGTCAGAAGTTATGTCTCTAAATAAAATCTGGTCTTTAAAGTTGGGAACCAAATTTGATTGGAATCCGTTGCCGTAAACCGAGAAAATTACTTTTGAATTCTCTAAACGAGGGTTCATCGTAATATGCTTTTTTTTATGAATAGAGGTACAATTGCACTCATCCATCCGTGGCAATGTATGATATCCGGACACCAGCGAAGTTTTTTAACGGTTTCCAATACGCCTCGGGCATAAAAAATAGCACGTTCGCCATTATCTTCATATTCTTTACCCTCTTCGTCGGTTGTCATCAAACGGTGCTGGAAGTAATCATCGTTGTCGATAAAGTAAACCTGACGTCTTGCAGCTTGGATAGAAGCTACTTTAATGATCAATGGATGGTCTGTATCATCAATAATGATGTTCATTCCTGATAAACGGATTACTTCGTGTAATTGGTTGCGACGTTCGTTTACATTGCCCCATTTAGGCATGAATGTACGGATTTCACGACCTTTGTCCTGGATGGCTTGTGGTAGATTTTGACCGATTAGAGATAATTCACTTTCGGGTACGTAGGGAGTAATTTCTTGTGTAATGAATAATACTTTTTTCGCGCTCATGTTATTTTAATAGTTGCTCATAAACATTTTGCAAAGATATAAAAAAAATGGACGAGAAAGGCAAATACCTCTTGTTATTTATTCCTTATAGTTTGTTAATGTCTTGTAAAATAGAGTGTTGCAAATGAAACTATTTCATTTTGCAAGTAAATGCCCAATAAAAAACTTTACTCTTTTTTATCAATCTGTTTTATTATATGATAAAAATGTGGTTACTTTGCAGCCGATTTTAGAAAACTATAGGTTTAATAATCAAAGAAAATGAAGTTAATTCAAACTATTCAAGAACTTCGTACGGAGTTAGATGCGCTTCGTAAGGAGGGCAAGACTATCGGACTGGTTCCTACTATGGGAGCTTTGCATGCAGGTCACGCTTCGCTTGTAAAACGTGCTGTTGCTGAAAATGACGTTGTTGTAGTGAGCGATTTTGTGAATCCCACTCAGTTTAACGACAAGAATGATTTGTTAAAATATCCTCGTACTTTAGATGCTGATTGTAAATTACTGGAGGAGTGTGGAGCTTCGTTTGTATTTGCACCGTCAGTTGAAGAAATTTATCCGGAGCCGGATACTCGTCAGTTTAGTTATGCTCCACTTGATACAGTAATGGAAGGAAAGTTCCGTCCTGGTCATTTTAATGGAGTATGCCAGATTGTAAGTAAGCTTTTCCTGATTGTTGAGCCTACGCGTGCTTATTTTGGGGAAAAAGATTTTCAGCAGCTTGCTATTATTCGTGAAATGGTACGCAAATATCCTTTCAATCTGGAAATTGTAGGTTGTCCTATTGTTCGTGAAGCAGACGGGCTGGCTCTAAGCAGTCGCAATGCTCGTTTAAGCGATGAACAGCGTATTCAGGCTTTACAGATCTCAAAAACTTTGTTTGCGAGTGTAGAATATGCTCAGACACATACATTGGCTGAAACAAAAGCATTCGTGGAATCTGCTATTTCTACTGCAGAAGGATTAAGATTGGAATATTTTGAAATTGTAGATGGCAATTCATTGCAGACTGTATGCGATTGGAAAGATGGCAGTTATATCGTAGGGTGCATAACTGTTTTCTGTGGAGAAGTTCGTTTGATAGATAATATTAAATATAAGGAGTAACGGCTATGATGATAGAAGTGTTGAAATCAAAAATTCACTGTGTTACCGTAACCGAAGCTAATTTGAATTATATGGGAAGCATCACTATTGATGAAGACATCATGGATGCTGCCAATATGATTGCCGGGGAGAAGGTGCAGATTGTGGACAACAATAATGGTGAACGTTTTGAAACCTATATCATAAAAGGCGAACGTGGGTCAGGATGCATTTGTCTGAATGGAGCTGCAGCGCGTAAAGTGCAAGTAGGAGATGTGGTGATTATTATGTCGTATGCTCTAATGGACTTCGAAGAGGCCAAAACCTTTAAGCCAACAGTGATATTCCCTGATACGGTAACAAACAAGATAGTATAAAAAAATCCCGAAGTTGGTTTTTCTGACTTCGGGATTTTTCTTTTTATATAGTGGCATTTTTTATGCCACTATATAGGGATATTCAGTAAATGTCCCTAAAACGTAAGATGGCATATAAAGTCGATAGAGTATAATCACTTTATATGCCATTATTATTGCCCTTTTTCTGTGTTTTTTCATATAATCCTATCTGTTGGACATGATGTTCCGGAAGAAGTCTGATGCCCTCTTCTGCTCCTGTCTGTAAATTCATCTCATGCCGCTTTAGCTGTTCTGCTGGTGACCTTGTCTATCATCAGTACGGCATTTGCCGTATGTATTCCGAAGAAAATCCAAAGGATTTCAGTCTTCCTGTTCCTGGCCTTTATTCTTGCGAGTGAGTAGTGTTGCTTTTGAGTACCGAAGCTTCCTTCAAGCCTGGTAGCTCTCTGCTTTGAAAGTTCACTTCTGAGAACCTTTCTCAAGGGTTCATCCTTTGCCGCCCTTCCCTTGCGTACAAAGGAAGTGGATATACCATATTTTGTACAGAACCTTCTATTTGCATTATTGGCATATATGGAATCTCCAGCCGCACATCTAACCCTGACATTCATGAGTTTCTGTTGCATACGGATACAGTCCTTCAGTCGTATTCCCTCATTGAATGACTTGAACGAGAGGTGTTCGATAAACGATATACCGTCTATCTGTATGTTGTTAACCTTTGCACCGAATTCAACAGACTTTGTTTCCTTGCCTCTTACGATAGGACGTACGTAATGACGGTCGATGCTGACGATGCGGTCATTGACCTTCCTGCCTTCAAACAGTTCCTTCTCCTGTACAAGAACCTTTCTGATTATGGAAAGGCGTTTCTGATAATCCTGTGTATATCTGAGTGATCTCCCGTATTCCTTATGAATCTCATCCCTCTGTACGATGAGCTTTTCAAGGAGTCTGATCATACGGCGCTTGAGCATGCGTGTTCTTGAGGCCTTCCTCTTTCTTTTCTTGCAGTATGAAAGATAGGACTCTGACACATCCGCATATTTGTTACGGGGACGCCTTATCCCAAGATCCATACAATGCTGGCAGATATGCCTGTAAAGCCATTCAATACTTTCCCAAAGCAGTTTCATATCTGTAGGAAAACGCATGTGACTTTCATAACACGTGGCATCAGTCATGCACACGTGAAGGTTCTCAAGATATGGTTTCCAGTGGGAGGCCAGTATCTCCTGAAGGGAGTCAATATCAAGACGGGATGCTATCTCATTGCGGATGGCACTGACTATCTTGTAGTTGGTTATGGGAAAGGCCGGATCTATCATGATTCCGCAGAATATCTGGTAGTAGAGGTTGCCGTTGAGATGTTCCACCAGCTGTCTGTCGGAGAATCCGGTGTAGGCTTTCAGGACCATAAGGGCAATCTTTGCCAGAGGGCTAAAAATGTTCCTGCGTCCAAGACGCTGTTCCGACAAGCCTATGGCTTTTGCCATACGGTCAAACGGGAAAACTGAGTGAAGCCTGCCCAGTTCACTCTCATAAAAACTCTTGCGATATTTTTCCAGAACATCAAATTCTGTAAAGCCCAAAGTGGGCTGTATTTCCGAAATATTTTGTATCTTAGCCATATCTTTTTTGGGGTATTTCCCCCGTTTTGGCTGCCAAACCTTATTTTCGGGGGAATATCTAAAGATACAAAAAGCCAACTAATTCGCAATACATTGTGTATGAATTAGTTGGCTAATTTTATATTATTTACTGAGTGTCCCTACGAAGGGAAATCTTTTATTTTGAAGCTCTCAATATTTCTCGTTTTCCACCTGGAGGGCCTGGAAGACGTTCTACTGTAAATCCCGCAGTTTGTAGCATTCGGCGTATTACTCCTTTAGCACAGTATGTTGTGAGAATACCACCAGAATTTAGAGAAGCATATAAGGTGTTGAATAGTTCCTGGCTCCACATTTCCGGTTGTTTTTCTGGGGCAAAAGCGTCAAAGTAGATGAGGTCAAATGCTCCTTGGAATTTATAGTTCGTAAAATCTCCTTCTACTTTATGTAAAGTAAAGTAAGGTGTTAAGCTTATATCTGTATTCCATGCTGAATTATGCAGTGCATAGAAGTCGTTACTACGTTTTGGGCAGATCTGTTCTGGATAGGCAAGTTGATGTACAATATCATTACTTACAGGGTAGCGTTCTATTGTTGTATAGTGAACTTGACGTTTTGAATTATCAGCTTCCAACAGAGTGAGAAATGCATTGAGCCCGGTTCCGAAACCGATTTCCAGTATTCGCAGTGTAGAGGAGGGATGATGTTTCATTCCCATGTTGATAAATATATGTTCAGACTCCGTCAAAGCCCCTTTTACGGAATGATAATGTTCGTTTAGTTCAGGTACGAAAAGTGTATAACTTCCATCTGCAGTTTGTTCTAGTTCTATCATAAATTAAAATTGATATAATAATTATTTTAGAAAAGGCTGATAATACCAAGAGTTGCTGCTACTAATATAGCGTAACGAGCCAGCTTTCCGATGCTCATTGAAATAGTAACAATCCCAATATGAGCTCTCATCAATCCTAATACAATTAAAATTGCATCTCCTACTACAGGCAAAAAAGAGAATAATGCCATCCATGCTCCCCTTCCATGTATAAATCGGGTAGCACGTTCCATTTGTTTCGGAGTTACTCCAAGGTATTTTTCTATCCATTCCATTTTTCCAAGATGGCCTATCCAATAGCAGGTAAGTCCACCTAAAAACGTTGCCTGCTGTTGTGGCAATGGTAGACCATATAGGGTCGAGTCCTAAGCCAACACAAGCAAGTAGGACTGCTTCAGAACTGAATGGTAAAATTGTTCCGGCAAGAAAAGCAGATAAGAACATACCAAAATATCCCCAGTCGGTCAGAAGTTGAAGAAATATATCCATAAATTAAATAAGCACAATGCAAACCAGATAACAAGAACCGTAATAAAAGTTATTCGGGTAAATTTATTGAAAGTAAGTGAAAATAAATGTCCTCCCATAAATACCATCGGAATAATAGCTAAAGGAAGTAATGCTTTAATATGAGATGGTTGTAAAACCATAAGAATATTTATCCATACTCCCATGGATAGTATCACTTGTAATAAAATACGAGTTTGTACTTTGTCTTTATATGCAAATCGTAAATAAGGAATACTAAATGCAATCCATAATATTGTGATAACTCCCCATAAAGTATAATAGCTGAAATGTATGGATGCATAATTTATTTGATCAAACTGTAGAATATGCGAAATTACATTGTAGAATTCTTCGGTTTGATCCGTATACAAATCATATCCCAGCAGAAGCCAGTAAGGTAATGTAAAGCCAATGATTCCGGCAAAAAAGGTTTTTCCTTCAAGCGAACGAAGGTTAATCATATGAATATATAGTAGCGGAGTAATCCAAGCTATACAAGGAAGAATAAGGCTACTTAACCCCATCCACAAAAAAGCATGGAATATGGCGGTCGAAGCATGGGGAGATTCATAGCTTTGAAACAGTGAATATAGCATACAAAGAAAGAATACTGGAAGTAATAGTGTAACATCCCATGTATGCAAGAAAGGTGTTGCCGCATAAAACAGAAGAAAAAAAGAAGCAGGAAGCGTCGTACGTGTACGTATCAGTGCAAACTTCGTATCCGTCTCCAGTAGCAGGTAAGTAGTAAGGCTGAATATTAATAACGAGCCAATATTTGCCCATAAATGTGGAGTCGATATGACCCATAGAATAAGTGTTAAAGTACTTACAACTGGAAGTGTGGCACGTCCTGTCGCAACTTCGTATTGAAATCTGTTTCTGGTCTGGATCATGTGACGGATATTGATGACAAAAGAAATGTCACCACAGCTACACTCATTTACTCTTTAAACAGAATAATTGGTGTAGCTGTGGTGATGAATTGAAATATTATAAGTCGAAACCGATATCAGAACGGAAATATTTCTTTTCGAATGAAATTTTTCCGGCATTGGTAAAGGATTGTTTCAATGCTTCTTCCTTGTTGGTACCGTATGAGCTGACAGCTATCACACGACCTCCGGATGTGACAACCTGATTATCTTTCAATGCTGTTCCGGCATGGAATACGATGCTGCCTCCTGCTTTAGCTTCTTCGATTCCTGTTATAGGGAATCCTTTTTCATATGCTTCTGGATAACCGCCAGATACCAGCATAACGCATACTGCAGAACGTGAATCTATTTCAAGTGTCTTTTCATTGAGGTTTCCTGCCGCTACTCCTTCAAACAGTTCCACAAGGTCACTCTTAATGCGCAGCATGACACTTTCAGTTTCAGGGTCACCCATACGGACATTGTATTCAATAACCATCGGTTCACCTTTTACGTTAATCAAACCGAAGAAGATAAATCCTTTATAATCGATGCCTTCAGCTGCCAGGCCTTCTACTGTCGGACGAATAATGCGTTCGTCTACTTTCTTCATCCAAGCTTCGTCTGCAAACGGTACTGGCGAAACAGAACCCATACCTCCGGTGTTCAGACCTTTATCGCCCTCGCCGATACGTTTGTAATCTTTTGCTTCAGGTAAGATTTTATAGTTCTTTCCGTCAGTCAAAACGAAAACAGAACATTCGATGCCACTCAAAAACTCCTCGATAACAACGGTTGCCGATGCATTACCGAACATACCGCCGAGCATTTCTTTCAGTTCTTTTTTTGCTTCCTCTAGAGTCGGAAGAATCAGTACACCTTTTCCAGCACACAAACCGTCAGCTTTCAATACATACGGAGCTTGTAATGTTTCGAGGAAAGCAAGACCTTCTTCCAAATTGGCAGAAGTAATGCTTTTATATCCAGCTGTCGGGATATGATGACGTTGCATGAATCTTTTAGCGAATTCTTTACTTCCTTCGAGTACGGCACCTGCTTTTGACGGACCGATTACTGGAATATTGGCCAATGCAGCATCGTTCTTAAAGAAGTCGTAGACACCTTTTACCAATGGATCTTCAGGGCCTACTACTACCATGTTGATACCATTTGCTACAACAAATTCTTTGATAGCCTCGAAATCGTCTGCTTTTATCGCTACATTTTCACCAACTTCACGTGTTCCGGCATTACCTGGAGCGATGTATAGTTTTTCTATTTTCGGACTTTGGGCAATTTTCCATGCTAGTGCATGCTCACGTCCACCTGAACCTAACAGTAACAGTTTCATATGTTTACAGTATTATGATTTGTTTCTTTATTTTATTTCAAATGATCAAGAAAATAACGGGTGATGTGTTCGTGCAAGTGTACGCGGTCGCGCCCCATCATGTTGTGACCGTCTTCCGGATAGATGAAGAAATCTGGATGAGTTCCAGCGTCAATACAAGCACGTAAAAAACTGATGCTGTGTTGCGGTACACAGGTAGGATCCATTCCACCGATAATTACTTCCAGACGACCTTTCAAGTTACCAGCCTTTAAGCGAAGATTTGATTCCTTATATCCTTCAGGATTAGCTTGTGGAGTATCCATGTATCTTTCTCCATACATAACTTCGTAGAATTGCCAGTCGATAACCGGACCACCAGCTACTCCTACCTTGAAGATATCCGGATAAGTCAGCATAAGATTAGTTGTCATGAATCCCCCGAAGCTCCATCCATGAACACCGATTTTGTCTGCATCAACATATGGAAGTGATTGCAGGAACTTGGCTCCTTGTACTTGGTCTTTCATTTCTTCTGTACCAAGATGGCGGAAGGTACAATTTTCGAACTTAATACCGCGATTATCACTTCCACGGTTGTCAACAGTAAGCATTACATAACCTTGTTGTGCCATGTAAAGATCCCATCCACGTGCATCATAAAAACGGGTATTATGTATCATTTGTGCATGTGGACCTCCGTATACGTAAATAATAGCCGGATATTTTTTGTTCGGATCGAAATTAACAGGCTTAATTAAGCGGTAATACAAATCTGTTTCTCCATCGGCTGCTTTAATTGTTCCTACAGTAATTTCCGGTAAATTGTAGTTTTCCTTCAGCGGGTCGGTTGCTGTAAACAGAGTTGTACCTTTTTTCCCGGTAGTAGGAAGAATACTGATTTCACGTGGAACATTATTCGAAGTGAAGTAATCGATAAGATAGGTTCCACTGGCTGATAATTTGGCCTGGTGAGTACCATCTTCCATACCGATCAGTGTACGTTTCCCATTTTTTACGTTCAGACTGAATATATTAGTCTGTAAAGGAGATATTTCCGTACTTGCAATTATGATTTCTTTACGAGCAGCATTGAATCCTAAAACATCTTGAACTAACCAGTTGCCTTCAGTCAATGGGATTGTTTTCAGATATTCACAATATTGGTCTTCACTATCCTTTCCAGTTTTCCATTCACCTTTCAGTTTGGTTTTTGTATCCATAAGATACAAATGGTTGAAACCGTCTCGCTGTGTCCGATAAATAAACTGGCTATCATCCCAAGGTAAAAATATCAGAGGATGCTGAGGCTCTACGTAACGAGTATGTTTCTCTTCATAAAGTACTCCTATCTTTTGTCCGCTTACGGCATCATATTGAACCAGTTGTGCATGATTCTGGTCGCGGTTCAGTTCGATAACGAATACACTCTTTTCGTCAGGGCCCCAACTGATGTTAGTAAAATAACGGTCAGTAGGATCACCGGCTTGTAAATAAATTGTCTTGCCATCTTTTACATTGTATATTCCGACAGTTACTTTATGGCTTGTCATACCAGCCATTGGGTATTTGTCAGGAACAAGTTCGGCAATGCGTGCTGTAGTATTTACCTGTGGATAATCGGTTACCATACTTTGGTCCATACGGTAGAAAGCCAAGTAAGTACCTTTCGGACTCCAGAAAGTACCTTTCATGATACCAAACTCATTACGGTGTACAGCTTGGCCATATACGACATCCTTTTCCTGCTGTTGGTTCCCTGTAACTTTTGGGTTAACCATGCTGCTGAAATCCCCTTCATGTGCTACATACAGGTCATTCCCGATAGTATATGCCATGTAGCCATTTTCTTTACAGAAATCGAAGTTTGTCGGACCTTCTCCCTGCAGGTTAAATAGATTGACTATTTTCTTTTTGCTGAAGTCATACCATATCATGTACTTTTGTCCGGGAGTACGGTCGTCATACTGGGTAAAAGTAATCACATTACGGTCACCCCAAGGAAGTGAAGCAGCCATCAGTGTACGAAGTGGTTTGATATGACCTGTAAGTTTGTAAGGCATTTTGCCATTTTTCAGCGCTTCATTTACCTCTTCCAGTGTGACGAGTATACTTTCTTTTCCGCTTTTAGTATCTATTTTTTTGATGTTCTCTATATCTGTACGGACACATATATCACCCCACCATTGTAGTCCGGGCATGCTTTTCGGCACAAGATTAAAATAATTATCTCCACCCGGTATTACATCATTGAGGGTGAATGTCTTTTTCTCTTGGGCAGATGAAATTGTTGCTATCATACAGAATAGAGCTATTATTTGAAATATACGCTTCATTTTCAGTGGATATACGTTACTTATTCATTTTCTGTATTTTCTTCGTTTGCACGACGACGGTGCATATAACGAGGTGCGGGTGCCTGCTTAGGGCGTCCGTCATCAGTAGAAGGACGTGAAGGACGATTTTCGCGAGAAAAGTTTTTCTTATCGTTTTCCTTACGTTCTGTTCGGAAACTTGTTTTTTTATCTCCTTTATATTCTACTTTTTCTGCACGCTTCCGTGAACGGGTTTCGTTTCCTTCCCGCTTAGGCTTAAATTCTTTGTCACTGTTTTCACTACGGAAGGTTTTGTATTTTCCATCGAAAATCTGATATTTCCGGAACTGACATTCCAGTGAACCATTAAACAAAGGAACTTTGACTGAGGGCTTTAGTCCAATTTGGTCGAAACATTCGTCACGGTAGCTTAATATCCAGGCATCATTGCCGCTGAATGCATGTTTCAGGCGTTCTCCAATCATTTGGTATAGGCCTAGCAGATCATCAGAAGATATTCGTTCTCCATAAGGTGGATTAGTCACAATGATACTCTTTTCTTTAGGCTGTTCAAATTGTTGGAACGGTTGGATTTTTAGAATGACATCCTTGCTTACTCCTGCTGCTTTTACATTGTGCACAGCAATTTCGTTGGCTTTCGGATTGTTGTCATATCCGTAAATTTTATGGTTAAATTCACGTTCATTAGAATCATCATTATAGATTGAATCGAATAAATCCTGGTCGAAGTCACGCCACTTTTCAAAGCCAAACTCTTTACGGAATACTCCCGGAGCAATATTGCGTGCGATGAGTGCTGCTTCAATAGGAATTGTTCCAGAGCCACACATCGGGTCTATTAAGTCACATTCGCCTCTCCATCCAGTCATCAGAATCATTCCGGCAGCCAACACCTCGTTTAAGGGAGCTTCTACTTGTTCCTGACGGTAGCCACGGCGATGAAGTGATTCACCCGAACTGTCGAGTGAAAGTGTACAACGGTCTTCTGCAACATGGATGTTAATAGCCAGATCCGGATTGCTAATACGTACAGATGGACGATTGCCTGTTTTTTCACGGAAATAATCGACAATAGCATCTTTTACCTTATAAGCAACAAACTTCGAATGGCGGAATTCATTGGAGAATACTACCGCATCAACAGCAAAGCTGCTCATATTATCCAAATAGTCTTCCCAAGAGATACTTTTAACAGCTTCATACACTTCATCTGCTGTTTTTGCAGTAAAATGTTTGATTGGTTTTAAGATACGAATAGCTGTGCGCAAGCAAAAATTAGCACGATACATCATTGCTTTGTCACCGGTAAAAGAAACCATGCGGCGTCCGATTTCAATATTTCCGGCTCCCAACTCGGTGAGTTCTTGTGCCAGCACTTCTTCCAGTCCCTGGAAGGTCTTGGCGATAAGCTCGAATTCTTGATTCATTTTAACTAAATTACGTAATTTCAATTAATTGTGCAAAAATATGAATTTTCGCTTAGCTAGTCAACTGTTTGATAAGGTTTAAATACATTTTATTGTAAAGAAAGTCAACTTTCATATTTTTATTTTATGATATCCTGTTTTGTGAAAATGTTACTGCTGCTTGCTTTACACTCAAGGAAGTTGATTTTTATTTTAAAGAAAAATGTATCTTTGCCAAAGTCTGAATTGAAAATAATAAAAAATGTACTTCAGAATGAAAATCGCTATGAGAATACATGCTATATGTTTTATATTGGGAATAATATTGTCTGTAACATCTTTAAAAGCTGAAGAAGAAAGACTATGGCAACTGCATGCTGTTGATATTCAAGCTCCATATGCTCCTGCTCCTATGGCAAACGGATGTATAGGGATTCTTCCTCAAAAAGAGCCTTTTGCTGTAGAGCATGTTATGCTGAACCATGTATTCGATGCTGCATCTCCTCATGTTGTTAGTCGAGTGATGAGAGGAATTAATCCGTTTTGTCTTTCTATGAAAATAGACAATAAAAAAGTTGATACTTCAAATATCTCAGGCTGGCAACAAACGATAGATATGCGCCGTGCCGTACATCGAACAGGCTTCCATGCTTTAGAAAAAGCAGATGTTTCTTATGAATTGTGTGCTTTACGCAATTTGCCTTATGCCGGTTTAATTCGTGTGACTATTCAGGCATGTAAGGATATGTTGTTGGAAGTCCGTTCAGAAATGGGTATTCCAGACGATTATTCGCAATCTTCAATTCGGTATCGTGAAATGGAAGCTGATGGAAATCGTATGTACATGCTTGAATCGGATGCAACTTCTCGGTTCGGATATCGTCGGGTAGCTTCTACTTCTTCTTTTCTTTTCAATGGCGAACAGATAAAGCCTATGTATGATGAAGCTACTCGGGAATTGTTTTTTTCTATTCAGTTAAAAAAGGAAGAAACATTTTGTTTTTCTTTAGTGGGAAGCGTATGTTCATCGCGTGATTTTTTTGATCCTTATAATGAAGCAGAGCGGCAGGTAATTTATGCAGTGCATGAGGGAGAAGAAGCATTGATGCAGGCACATTATCGTCTTTGGGATGAACTATGGCAAGGTGATATACGTATTGAAGGAGATGATGACGCACAGCGTATCGTAAGATTTGCCTTATTTAATTTATATTCCTCTTGCCGTGGAGGTAGTCGCTTAAGCATTCCTCCTATGGGATTATCGTTGCAGGGATATAATGGACATATCTTTTGGGATACAGAATTGTGGATGTATCCTCCTATGCTTCTGTTGAATCAGGATATAGCCCGGTCGATGCTTGATTATCGCTTTGACCGTCTTCCTGCTGCTCGTAAAAAGGCATTGGCATATGGTTATCGGGGAGCAATGTTCCCGTGGGAGAGTGATGATTCTGGTGAAGAAGCTACGCCTACTCATGCATTGACCGGTCCGTTTGAACATCATATTACAGCCGACATAGGAATTGCCTGCTGGAATTATTATTGTGTAACTCGTGATGTGCGTTGGCTGCAACGTGAAGGTTATCCGTTGCTCAAAGAAATTGCAGACTTTTGGACAAGTCGTGTTACTCGCAATCAGGATGGTTCATATTCAATTCATAACGTGACCGGAGCTGATGAATATGCAAACGGTGTTACAGATAATGCGTTTACAAACGGTGCAGCGTCACTTGCGCTTAAGTATGCTTGTCAGGCTGCTGAGATTTGTGGAGAAAAGGTTCCGGAAATATGGCGGGAGATTGGAGAAAATATCCGCGTATTACAATTCGAAAATGGTGTGACACGTGAGCATTCCACTTATAAAGGCGAAATGATCAAACAAGCTGATGCAAATCTGCTAGCTTATCCACTAGGGTTGATAACTGATGAATACAGACAGAGACAAGATTTGGAATATTATGCCGAGCGTATAGATCAGAAAGATGGACCGGCTATGTCGTACTCTGTTTATTGCGTACAGTATGCTCGTATGGGAGAAGCAGATAAAGCATACGAGATGTTTCGTCGTTGTTATGAGCCCAACCTGAGAAAGCCTTTCGGAGTTATTTCGGAAACTCCCACAAGTAACAATCCATATTTCATGACTGGAGCAGGAGGTTTATTGCAGGCTGTATTGAATGGCTTTTGCGGACTCCAGATTACGGATGAAGGAATCGTCCAGCTTCCGTCGGCGCTTCCTTCTCACTGGAAACGGGTTACTGTTACAGGTGTAGGTTCTGATAAAAAAACTTATGTAAGAGAAAGGTAGTATGATGTATGTGATGGAGGAGCAATTAATCAAAAAACTTCGTACGGGTGATGAAAAAGCATTCCGTTTGCTTTATGATTGTCACTACGTATTGCTGTGCCGTTTTGCCAATCAGATTTTAAATAATGCAGCTTTAGCAGAAGAAGTTGTAGATGATGTTATTTTTTATTTATGGGAACATCGGAGTGAAGTTGAGATTCGTTATTCTATCCGTGCTTATTTAATGCGTGCCGTACGTAACCGTTGTCTGAATGAACTACAATCGCAAAGTCATCGTGAAGAACTTCATCTTTCTTCTTTTTTGTCACCGGAAAGTATGGATTTTTTAGACTTTCTGTTTGTTGATGATAAACAGCCGTTAGGTATGCTTTTAGAACAAGAACTGGAAGATGAACTGAAGCGTAGTATAGACGAACTACCATTGGAGTGTCGAAGAGTATTTTATAAGAGTCGTTTTGAACAAAAAAAGTATGAAGAAATAGCCGAAGAACTTGGTATATCTGTTAATACTGTCAAGTACCATATAAAAAATGCATTGGCTTTTCTCCAAAAGCGTTTGGGGAATTATCTGAAGTTACTTATCGTATATATTTTCATGAGCGCATAGATTTCATTTAGCTATTTTCTCTTTTAATGTATTTGGTTGTAATTTAATATATTACCAGTGTTGTTTAGTTCAATACTTCGGTAAATTTTTACCGATAAATTAAAATTAAACATAGAATCGGCATAATCCGGTTCAAAAATATATTCAAGAGATCATTGAAATACTGTCAAGAATGAATCGTCAAGGAGTAAGAAAA
>ENA-OQBV01000163-OQBV01000163.1-human-gut-metagenome-genome-assembly--contig:-NODE-163-length-39577-cov-5.759924_pt1 | contig 39577 bp, 36 predicted proteins | sample MGYA00242750_ERZ504559 | MGnify/ENA primary metagenome ERZ504559 (study PRJEB26092, sample SAMD00036230) | human gut metagenome | host: Homo sapiens | study: EMG produced TPA metagenomics assembly of... | reverse complement strand
CGTTTTTTTTCGCTTACAATGATTGAGTAATTTACGCTTCTTTCCTTTTCTGCAGTAACAAAAATGCGATCACTGCAAAAATCAGGTACGCTGCTATGGAAATAACAGAAGATTCCACACCGAAATCTCCACCTGTCAACAGAAAAGAATCGGTATCAAGAACATAATTATACCAGACCGCACTATCTGCCGCAGATCCGATATGAATCAGTCCTCCGATCATCAGACAATTCCAGATTCCATGCATGAGTGCGGAATACCAGATCGTTCCGGTATAGCAGGTCACCAGAGAAAACAGGATTCCAACGAGACTTCCTGCTATCACTACCTGGATCATTCCGGGAATACTCATTCCTTCTTCAATATGCAGACAGCCAAACAGGACAGATGGAGCGATCACTGCAATTTTCCGGTTCCATGCATATTCCACCGAACTCATAATAATTCCGCGGAATACCGTTTCTTCCACGATTCCAGTTGCCAATCCTAAATATGCAACACTTCCGGCAACAAGCTGTTTTAATGTTTCTGCTTCTAAGGTTGATTGCTGCCACGTTCCTGCAAATAACTGGTATATCAGAATCACCAACAGTGGCATTGCAAAAGCGGCGATGATCCAAAACGGATACAGATCCGGTTTCCCGATCTTAAAATCTGCCATTGGTATTTTTAACATTTTTTTACAGATCAGAAAGACTCCTCCAAGTACCAGACCCACATATAAAATTCCAGTGAAAATATTTCCTGTCACCGCTGACATTCCGCCTGCCACCAGCATATTTCCGATCAGAAGTGCCAAAAGCTGCGAAAATGCCAGAAGACAAAGTGCAAGAATACTTATGCCTGCTGCCTTTGTTCCACTAAATTTTGTTTGTTTACTACTGCTCATATCTGCTCCTTTTTCCTTTGCCGGCAAATGTTCTGATTTATTTTACATTTCCAATCGTTTCATCTCTGTATAAGCAAGTAAAAACGGACCAACGCCCTTTGCGTCATCCTTAACGACCGGTTCGGACATATAATAATCAAAAGTTCCGGAACGTCTGTTCGCACCGCCTAGTCCTGCAACCAGACAGATTCCGTCTAAATGAAGTTCACCATTCTCATCTTCCGATAAGTACTTCTCACAAATACCGTGAAATGCCTTCTCGCCATAGGTACGATAACTTTCCGGAAGGAATCCAAGGCGCACACCTTTTAACAGTGCATATGCCATGATCGAGCTTCCGCTTGTCTCAAGATAATTGCGATCCATGCCGCCGACATTTACAACCTGATACCACATACCGCTCTCATCCTGATATTTTAACATAGAGTCCATCAGCTCCACAAAAATCTGTTTCATTTTCTCATATGGTTCCCCGACAGATGCATCCGCTTTGTCCAACGTGTCGAGCAGAGCCATGGAATACCATCCTAATGCGCGGAGCCAGAAATTCTGGCTGAGACCGGTTACCTTGTCACACCAGAACATTTCTCTTGAGGAATCATATGCGTGATAATAAAGTCCTGTTTTTGGATCGCGCATATTCTTTACCACATTAAAAAACTGTGAAAAAATATCGTCATATTTTTTTTTGTCATGAAAACGCGTCTCATATTCCATGTAAAACGGCTGGCACATATAAAGGCCGTCTAACCAGACCTGATTCGGATAAATATTTTATGCCAGAAATTTCCTTCTTTTGTACGAGGCATTTTCTGGATCTGACTGTAAACAAGATCGATTGCCTTGCGGTATTTCTCTTTTCCTGTCAGGTCATAAAGTTCAAACAACGTCTTACCTGCGTTTACATTGTCAATATTTAATTCTTCCACCGAATATCCTTCGATCGAACCATCCTCCATGACCTTGCAGTCAATAAAATGATCCGCAAATGAAAAATATTTTTCATCTTTTGTGATGGCATACATCTCTAAAATTGCCTTGATCATACATCCATCGATGTAATTCCAGGTTGATTTTTTCCCCTGTAAAATCTTTTCAATGTTCCAGATTGGACGATCCGGCGTACTCTTTTCTAAAAGTTCATCGATGTATTTTTCAATCTTATCCATACTGTTTTCTCCTTCTCCCGTGTGTTTTGTCCCCTTGTATTATGAGCTGATTCACACAAATCACTTTACTCTTATCATAGCTTATATAATCCAGTTTGTAAATATTTTTTGTAAGTGCTTACAAACTTTATTATAATTCACTAAAATATTTTGTCGCAAACAGCCTTTTCATTCTGCACCGAAAATTTAAAGTTTATGTATCACTTGTTGCGGATATTACTTGCTTTTTTGACAAAAAATGCATGTTTAGCTGCTGTAATATTTCACATACTATCACTGAACAAAACAAAACGTGATCAAAAGCACCGCAGCAAAGTACAAACGCCGCGGAACCTATGATTAACGCGGCGTTTGTTCAAATCATACAAATGATACCTTATAAAACAAAAGATGTATCACACACTAAAGGAGGAAACTATTATGGCAAGTCGTTCATCTAACAGAGCAGCAGTTCCTGAAGCAAAAAGTGCATTAGACCGTTTCAAATATGAGGTAGCAAGCGAGATCGGCGTACCTTTAAAGGACGGTTACAACGGTGACCTTACTTCCAGACAGAACGGTTCTGTCGGCGGTTATATGGTTAAGAAAATGATCGAGGCGCAGGAGAGACAGATGTCAGGCAAATAATTTTGCCACAAATAATTTTGCTGCAAATAATTTTTGCTGTAAATGACGGTTCTTCGAGCCACTAAGATCTATGATCCGCAAGGATCTATGCCTTTGGGCACACAAAAACGGGAGCTTTCCTATGGAAAGCTCCCGTTTTTGTAACCGTATTATTATTTCCAATTTACAGACAGTAAGTAAATGAAATCTATCATAAAATCAATTTTTAAAGATTGAGCCTGCTCTTCTGATCTTCAAAGAAAATTTCCAGATAGTGCTGCAGGTTTATATTTTCTTCCTCACATAGTTCCGGGTCTGTCGCAAGCAGATCCTGCACCTCCTCAGATGCCTGCTGTAATACAGACGCATCCTGATAGATATCCGCCAGTAAAAACTGCATCTCACCGGACTGGCGGATCCCAAAGAAATCTCCCGGTCCGCGGAGTTTTAAATCTTCGCTTGCAATCTTAAATCCATCGTTGGATTTATTTAAAATATCAAGCCGCTTCATGGAATTTTTGCTGTCTGAGGCATTGACCATAATACAATACGACTGGGCATCTCCTCTTCCGACACGTCCTCTTAGCTGGTGAAGCTGTGCAAGCCCGAACCGTTCTGCATTCTCGATCATCATGACCGTCGCATTCGGCACATTGACCCCGACCTCGACAACCGTTGTGGAAACAAGTACCTGGATCTCATTTTTTACAAACTGATCCATGATCTTATTTTTCTGCTCTGCTTTCATCTGCCCATGTAAAACGCCGATCACAATGTCTTCCGGCAGTTCTTCCCGCAGACGTTTTGCATAATCGGTGACATTTTCCGCTTCCATATTTTCACTCTCTTCCACCAGCGGACAGATCACATATGCCTGATGTCCCGCCCGTATTTCATGTTCGATAAAAGCATATGCCTTGGGGCGGTATCTCCGGTCAACCACACAGTTTTTGATTGGAAGTCTTTTTGCCGGGACTTCATCAATCACAGAAATATCCAGATCACCGTAAATAATAATTGCCAAAGTACGCGGGATCGGTGTTGCACTCATGACAAGCACATGAGGCTCTGTTCCTTTTCCGGCAAAAGTCTCCCGCTGACGCACTCCAAAACGATGCTGTTCATCGGTGATCACGAGCGCAAGATTCTGATAGATTGCTTTCTCCTGAATCAGCGCATGTGTCCCAATGATCATAGCATTCGAATAAACCTCTAGTGCCTCATATGCACGGCGTTTCTGTTTTGCCGTCATGGAACCTGTCAGAAGCACGATCGGAATATGGAGTCCAAACTGTTCACACATGCTCTGATAGGACTCATAATGCTGTCTTGCAAGCACCTCCGTCGGTGCCATGATTGCAGACTGGTAGCCATTGTGGGCGGTATCTGCCATCGCAAGAAACGCAACGATCGTTTTACCGGAACCTACATCACCCTGGATCAGACGCTGCATGACCGTCTCGGAACGCATATCGCGTTTTACATCCGCAAGTGCCTTTTTCTGTGCATTGGTAAGTTCATAAGGCAGCTGCTCTATCAGTTCATCTGTAAAATCATCTTCCGCAAAAACAAACTCGTTTTTTTCTTTAACGTGCTTTTCCTTCTGATACTGCATGCTTAGAATAAAAAGGAAAAATTCGTCAAACACAAGCCGCCTTCTCGCAGTAATGAGTGTCTCCATATCCTCCGGGAAATGGATCTGGCGGATGGCATAATTATACTCACAAAGACCGTGTTTCTCGCGGATGGCATGCGGCAGATAATCCATAAACAAATGTTCGTCTCCAAGTGCCGCACGCACCGTCTTTGTGACAAGGTTATTGGAAAGCCCATTTGTCAGTGTGTATACCGGCAAAAACACCTGTTCCATGGAAGCATACTGTTCTTCGGTAAACATTGCTGCCTGTTCCATGACAAGTCTTCCATTCTTTTTATTGACTTTTCCATAAAAATGTAAGTGCTGCCGACTTTTAAATTATTTTTCATATAAGGCATCCGGTACCATACCAGCTCTAAGGAGGCTCCCATCTCACTGATCGTCGTAACTGTGATCTGCATGGTGCGCACCTTCCGCACTACCGGTGTTCTTGTGATCCGTCCAAGAACCGCCGCCTGTTCCCCGTCGAGTACCTCATCCACATGTTTTGCCTGCGGATACTGTATATATGTCCGGGGATAATGAAGGAGTATATCACCTACGGTGTATACTCCTATCTTATGAAATAATTCTTCTGTTTTGGCGCCGACACCTTTAATTTCTCTTAAAGGGGAATTGCGATCCATTTTTACTCCATTCTTATTCTACTGAAATCACATAATAGTAGATCGGCTGTCCGCCATAGTGAACCTCGATCTCGACATCCGGGAATGCCTCTCCGATCTTCTCACCAAGTGCATTGGCGTCTTCTTCCTTCGTGTCCTCACCGTAATAAATGCTGACGATTGCAGAATCTTCATCGACTAACTGTTTCATCATATCCATAACCGTCGGCTCTAAATTCTGTCCTACGGAAAGAATACCGGAATCGCCGATACCCATAAAGTCATCCTGTTTGATCTCTTTGTCATCGATCACCGTATCACGGACTGCATAGGTAACCTGACCGGTCTTTACCATGGAGATTTCAGAACTCATGCGCTGCTCGTTATCTTCCGGTGTACTGTCAGGAATGTAATTGATCAGCGCAGTAATACCCTGTGGGATCGTCTTTGTCGGGATGACAATGATCTTTTTATCCTCCACAAGGGATGCTGCCTGATTTGCCGCAAGGATAATGTTCTTGTTGTTTGGCAAAATAAATACCGTCTTTGCATTTACTTTTTCAATGGCATTTAACATATCCTCGGTACTTGGGTTCATGGTCTGACCACCCTCAATGATGTAATCGACACCAAGACCTTTAAAGATCTCGTTGATTCCCTCACCGATGCTGACGGAAATAAATCCCATCTCTTTTGGAGGTTCTGCCGGTTTTTCCTCTTTTTCCTCCGGAATGCCGGCTGACTGCATCTCTTTTTCTTTCAGGGCGGAAATCTTCTCATCACGCTCTAACTTCATATTTTCAATGATGATCGTTGTCAGGGAACCATAGGTAAGTCCTCTCTGCATTGCAAGTCCTGGATCGTTGGTATGTACATGTACCTTTACGATCTCATCATCTGCGACAACAACAATGGAATCACCGATCGTCTCCAGATAAGACTTAAACTCATTCTCCTGCTGCAGTGTGATCGGCGTATCAAGCATAATAAGGAACTGTGTACAATATGCAAATTTGATCTCCTGATTTGCCTGTGCTTCAATATTGTAGGATGTTCCTGTACTTTCCGGTGCCTTTTTCACCGCCTGAGTTTCCTCGATGGTGTAATCCACTTCTTTGCCGAGCAGTGCATCCATTGCACCTTTCATAACCTGCATCAGACCCTGTCCGCCGGAATCCACAACTCCCGCCTGTTTTAAAACAGGAAGCATCTCCGGTGTGAGATCTAACACGCGGTCACCTTCCTTGATGACTTCTTCACAGAAATATACCAGATCTTCTGTATCATCACAAAGTTCTAACGCACGGTCAGACATGCCTTTTGCCACAGTCAGGATTGTTCCCTCTTTTGGCTTCATAACAGCTTTGTATGCTGTCTCAACGGCCTTCTGGAAAGAATCTGATAAAATCTGTACGTTGATCTCATCATATTCTGCGATCACCTTTGTAAAACCACGGAACAACTGTGAAAGAATAACACCGGAGTTACCTCTCGCTCCTCTTAAAGAACCGGATGAAATAGCTTTTGCCAATGCTTTCATCTCTGGTTTTTCCAAAGCACTTACCTCTCTTGCCGCTGACATGATCGTCATTGACATATTTGTACCGGTATCACCATCCGGAACCGGGAATACGTTCAGCTCGTTGATCCATTCTTTCTTTGCATCCAGATTCTTTGCTCCGGCAAGAAACATCTTCGCCACAAGCTCAGTATTTATCGTAGTGATTTCCACCTTCTATGTCCTCCTTAATCAATTACACGCACGCCTTCAACGTAAATGTTAATTTTTTTGATTTCCAGTCCGGTAAACTCTTCTACTTTATATCTTACCGTCTCTATTAAATTATCGGAAACCGTACTGATGCTGACGCCGTAGGATACGATCACATGAAAATCGATCGTAATCTTATTATCCTCGTCAATCGCTACATTAATACCATGTGTCAAATAATCTTTTTTCAGTAACTTCACCAGACCATCTTTCATGTTAACTGCAGCCATACCTACGATTCCAAAGCACTCTACAGCTACAGATCCTGCATAGGTTGCAATCACTTCCGGGTCTATTGAAACTCTTCCCAACTGGGTATCCATATGTCCATTCATATACGTTCCTGCTCCTTTCAAAGCCATATTAACGCTAGTTTATTGTCTATTATAACCGCTTTTTACCAAAATTCCTAGTCCTGTTTACTATTTTTAATATTTTTTTTAAAATTTGCTTGCAATATAAAAATGAATCTGTTAGAATAAACATGTTGTGAGTCTGATAGTACAGGCAGACTTAGTGAATTACAAGGAGGTGCAAAACTATGGCAAAATGTGCAGTTTGTGGAAAGGGCGCTCATTTCGGAAATAATGTCAGCCATTCTCATAGAAGATCAAATAGAATGTGGAAATCAAACATCAAGCGTGTGAGCTGTAAAGTAAACGGAACACCTAAGAAATTATATGTATGTGCTTCCTGTTTGAAATCCGGCAAAGTTGAAAGAGCTTAATTTTGAACACTGAAAAAACTGTCGTATCCGATTTGATATGGCAGTTTTTTTGTGTCTGGATTTTCCACTGAAACAAAAAATCCAAAAGACCGGATCTGCATTCCAGTCTTTTGGATTTTTCCTTTTTCCTATTTTACCTTAACCTTCCATGTATAATATTGCGTATTCTTGAAAGTCTTTGATTTTTTATTTACCTTTACATTTTTACTTGCGTCAATTCTTACATAATAAGTTTTTCCGCTCTTTAATGCCTTTTTCCCGAATTTTCTGATAGTTGCACTTGTCTTTTTGCTGTTATAGGTTCCAACCTTTTTGTAACCAGAGTTCTGTTTATCGGAAATATATACCGTATAATTTGATGCGCCTTTCACTTTCTTCCAGTTTAACTGAATCTTTTTTTTGGAAGTCTTTACAGACAGTTTGTAAGACGGATCCTTTGCAAAATACAGTACGTCAGACCATTCACCATATGCTTTCTTGTTATTGCTTAAGTTAACGTAACCTCTTACCTTGATCTGGTAAAACTGTTCTTTTTTTAATTTATTTGTAGAAACACGGAGTGAGGCACTTGAAGTACATGAGCCCGAATAAATTTTCTTTTTGGAATTGTCATAAATAATATATTCATAACCATTTGCAGCATTTGCTTTTTTCCATTCAAAATATGCAGCATTTGATGCCGGATAAAAAGCCGTGTTCTCTACACCTGTGATCTTAGTAGGTGTCACTGCTGAATTTGAATAATAACCACCGGAAGTTGCATATGCGGTATAACCTGTACTGCTTGTTCTTCCTGCATAAATATGTCCCTGATAACGACTGTTCTTCTTTAATCCTGTGATCTTGACACTGTTCTTTTTGGAAACAATCTCTGATGCATTGTTTTCGCTCGTTCCACTCTGATAACAGGTCAGTTTGTAACAGTTTGCCCCGGAAGCAGCCTGCCAGCTCAGCGAAATGGATGTCGTGCCTGCTCCGGTCTGTTTTACAGAATTCGATACCACCTGCTCCGGAACTGTCACAACTTCGATCGCTTTTGACCATGCAGTATCATCCGGTGCACTGGATGATTTTGTTGTAGATGTTCCGATCTGGACATAATAACTCTTTCCCGCAGAAAGACCGGAAATATAACTTTCGGATGCATTATAATTACGTTTGCTTCTGGTGGTATTGCTCTTAAAGCCTGCATCATCACTGACGCGGTAATAATAGCAGATATCATTCTGCATAACAGCGTTCCACTGCACTGTTACAGAACTGCTGCCCGCTTTTACCTGTTTCACGCCTGCCGGTGCAGCAGTCTGTGCATTCGCATCAACTCTTCCGACAAGAACTAATGTCAGCGCAAACAGCATAACAACTAAAATCTTTTTTGTCTGTTTTCTTAACATTTTTATTCTCCTCTTTTTTATATTATCAATTTTATTTTACATCTTATATCACAGGAATGCAATCCTACTTTCTTCCCAGCCTGATTTTTTCTAAAAAACTTCTTTTAAATCCGGCACGAATCATACAATCCCTGAATATATTCTTTAGACTGTACTGCATTCTCCGGCGTTGTATTTTCAAGCGTCACATGTATATACGGCTTTCTCTCCTTAATGAAACGAATAATCTTCTCATAGTTCATCTCACCTGTTCCTGCAGCGACTGACACCAGTTTCCCATCCTGCACCACAAAATCTTTCATATGGACCATTGCAATATCATCTCCAAGCAGCTCTATCGCTTCTTCTATGATCACATCCCTGTTCTGATAATTGCTGATATCCAAAAGATTGACCGGATCAAAAATGATCTGAAGATTTGGAGACGCGATCTCATCAAGCACTTTCCGCGCTCTCTTCGGATTGCATACGATATGTTTCCACACCGGCTCGATTGCAAAAATAACGCCCATTTTTTCTGCATAGGAAATCACCGGTTTCACATTCTGTATAAAAATATCCAGCGCCTCATCCGAGTGATTTTTTTCCTCAAACTTATATGCCTCATTGACAGCACCTGTCTCTGTTCCGACTACCCCGACGCCAAGCAGTGATGCAAACCGAATATGCGCCAGATAACGGTGTGTGATCTTTGCAAGCTGTCCTTCATCTGGATTTGCAAGGTTTAAATAACATCCCAGTACGGCAATATCAAGATCGTTTTTTGCGAATATTTTTTTCAAGTACATTGCATACCCCGGAGTCAGTGCCCCATCATCCACCGGATATTCCGTGATTACTTTTGAGAGTGCCAGATGTCCGCACAAAAACCCCTGCTCCTTTGCGATTGCAAGGCGCTCCTCAAGTGGTGCTTTTTTGATATCATGTAAACGTATTCCTAACTGCATATGTTTTCCTCTTTCTGTTCTACTGCACGAAATGGTCAATTCCCTCTGTAACAAGAAGTTCTCCATCCTGTCCCTCTATTTCCACGTTTTCTAATACCAGTTCTTTGATGTTGCGCGCAAAGATTCCCTTCTTTGTACACTCTTCCACACCGGAAGACATGGCAGGAACGCCGGATTTCGGATTCTTAGCATATGTCACTGTAATATTTTTCATAATGATCTGCTCAATTTTCTGTTCCGGCAGTCCATCAAAATATGCAGCTGCCACATGACAGTTTTGGGCTTTAATATCTTCAAAATCAAGTCTTAAGATCGCAGGTGTACCATCATCTACCGGCATTTTTTCACGGCTCTGGACAAACTCGGTCTTGCCGTCCGGATCACAGAAATAAAAACAGTTTATCACAAACGGCGTCATAACCTGATCCATATCGATTTTCCGGAAAATAATCTGATCTAAAACGGCATCTTTTCCCCGTCCTCTGCGTGTCTTGATACGTAGTCCCCGGTCTGTATCGTAAAACCGGCATTCTTCCACGACCAGATTTTTGACACCGCCAGCCATCTCACTTCCGACTGTTACTGCACCATGACCATTTTCCATCAGGCATTGTCTGATATGGATATTTTCAGAAGGTGTCCTATATTTCTTTCCCATATAGATCTTACCAGACTTAACTGCTATGCAGTCATCTCCAAGTGAGAATTTCACACCGACAATATCTACATTTTTGCATGATTCAGGATCCAGGCCATCCGTATTTGGCGAATCGCTTGGATTGTTGATCGTAAGTCCGTAGAATTTCAGGTTATCTGAAAAATACGGATGCAGTGTCCAGGACGGACTGTTCTTGAAAGTTACACCACAAAGTGTCACATTCTGACAATGGCTTAAGAAAAACAGACGCGGGCGGAATGCTCCTACCATGACTTTCGGATTTTTCCACCAGTTTTCTTTTGAAGCATTGCCATTTATCGTTCCTCTTCCGTAGATCAATACATTTTCTACATCCAGTCCGGTGATGATGCCGGCAAACATCGGTAATGGATTTCCTTCCCACGTTCCTAAATTATATTCACCCTGTTCATCATAACTTTCAATCATACCAGGAAATTTCGGATAGGCCGCCCTGTCTGTATCTGCGATAAGTTCTGCTCCCTTTGCAAGCTCAAGGCGCAGATTACTTTTTAAAAACAGACTGGTAATGCGATAGCTTCCCTTTGGAATAAGCACACGGCTTTCCTTCGGACAGGCTAGGATCGCTGCCTGTATAAACTTCGTATCATCCTGTTTTCCATCGCCTGTAGCACCAAAATCACGGACATTTAATGTGACAAATTCATATGCTGTAACAAACGATACCGTTCCTAGTTCGGTACCATCTGCTGTTCTTACAGAAACCTCATAGGAAGTCTGCGGTTTTAAATCAAACAATGAATTTATAACCGTATCCGTTGAAAATACCTCTTCACCGTTCAGCAGAACATGATATGTTTCTTTTGTATTGTAAATTCCACCATCTGCAATTTCAATGACCGCATTGCGGGCAGATTTCATAATCAGTTTTACTTCCATGACTCTTTTCCTCCCTATTCCGACTGTTCCATCGCAAGCAGATCATATTGTTCTATTGTTCTTGCTGTAATGTCTGACAGATATTCCGTCTGATCTGTCATGCCCGTATTTTTCAGATGCCCTGCCATTAAAGCACCTGTTTCTGCATATTTTTCTTTCAGCAAAATTCCAATATTGCAGCCCTTTAATATGGCATAGGCAAGTTCCGTTGTTTCTTCTCCCTCAGCTAACGCATCCTTTAATACGCATTTATAAACTGCGGTCAAAGTGCGGTATTTTTCATAAATCTCAAAACTGATTCCATCAATCACATCCACCAGGGCTGCTAAATATGCATTTCTTGCTTTTGCATCGGCAAATCCGGCTGACGCCTCATCTTCCATCCGGTCAACGATCTTATTGTACCGCTCTTTTTTCCCACATACCGTTTCATATTCCATAAAAAAAGGCATGGCACAGATATCCTCCGGCAATTCGCCCTGCGCTGCACGGATCTGTTCTGCTTTCTCCTTATATACTCCATCTCCTGTTTCTTTATAAAACATGACTGCTAGTCTTCCGAGCCGGTCTGCCTCTGATTCATTCAGAGTAAGCAATCGCCTCTTCCGGCTATCTGCATAAGTTTCTGATATCTTCCTGTCATTTTTGTTTCCATTTGTCTCCCTCGTTTTCTGAATACTGACTTTTTATGCTTCGATATCCTGATAAATAAATTAAAAAATCTGCATACAATTTGTGCTTCTCCGGCAACCGCATAAATACCTGTCATTGCCCCGGTAAAGCGCTTACCCATATGAATTCCTTCATCGCATAGATAATAAACATTCGCAATCTCTGCTGCTATATGTTTTCTTCCCCCTGCAGCCGGTAAGTAAAACGCCGCTTTAAATACTCTGTTTCCACTTTCAGGCTGATCTTTTTCCCTGAACAATCACATGGAAGCATCTGTCTCTCATGCAGAACATCTTTATCCCCAATATGTTCTTTTACCTGGATATAATAAGAATTTTCCCTGCAGACTGCAAGACACACCCATGTATTTTCGTCATAATAACAGACTAAACCTGCTTCCTGACCACCTGTAAGTCCCGGTATCACAAGTTCCGTTTCCGCAGTAAAACAAAACGAAGTCTGTCTCTGCAATAAAATATTTTTAGCAGCCACATCTCTGAGTGGAAAACGGCTCCCTTTGATACGGATTCCTGATGAGAGAAAACGGATTCCTTCCGGCTCCGGTGCACGTGGTGTCATCCATTTTGGGTTCCAGCCAATATCCGGCTCTTCTTCCGGCATCCACACCGGAAGATCCGGTTTTTTCTGCAGAACCGAAGGTCCCTTTAAACCGTTTACGACCGGCCAGCCATCCACCGTCCAGCTGATCGGATCAAGCGCCGTCTCCCTTCCGAGCATGCTGTAACCATCTCCGATCATCCTGCCACAGAGATACACCATATACCACTCCCCGTTCTGGGTGCAGACCGGTTTTCCGTGACCGCAGCGCTGGATCGCCGCTCCCTCATCCATCTGACGCATGATCGGGTTATACGGACACGGTTCATAATTGCCCATTAAAGTCTTGCTTCTTGCAACAGAGATCCGGTGCCCGGCTCCTGTTCCGCCCTCCGCCAGAAACAGATAGTAATAGCCGTCTTTTTTTAACAGATGCGGTCCCTCCGGCGCACGTTTCTGATCCCCATAATATAATAGTTCTGCCTCCGAGATCTGCTTTGTACAGTCCTCGTTTAATTCTAAGATTCTCGCCCCGCGGTTTAGCAGCATATAGTGTCTGCCATTCTCGTGAAAGATAGACGGATCAATTCCATCCTCATCAATGACCGCCGGTTTACTGTACGGTCCCTCCGGTCTATCTGAGCTTACCACGATCTGTTTACGGTACACAGTGCCTGTGTCATTCAGGCGGTAGGTTGCCGTGACATAAAATTTTCCATTATCATAAGAAATATCCGGTGCCCAGTAGCCTCTGCCGCCTTCCAGTTCATCCAGTGCCGCCCACTGTGGATCTGTGATCGCATGACCGATGATCTCCCAGTGTATCAGATCCCTCGAGTGCGAAACTGGGATACAGGGGAAAAATATGAATGATGAATTCACCATATAATAATCTACCCCGACACGCACAATAGACGGGTCCGGGAACATTCCACAGCGTATCGGATTATGATACATCCCCTCATAAGATGCACCTGTTCGTTCTTTATAGTAAGAAAGAAGTTTCTCATCTTTTCTTTCATATGCAATCTGATACGGTGTCACACATTTACCATCTCCTGCCGTAATATCCATTCCAACTTTTTCCACAAGGTAACGGTTCATTTCCAGATTACCGGACGCCGCTGCATAATGCAGAATATTTCTATGATTTTCATCCACCGTATTCATACTTGCCCTGGAATATTCGACAATATACTTTACAATAGAAAAATCTCCAAGTTCTGCGGCATATAACGCAAGCGGCACACCTTTTTCCGTCGTATCATCAATACAGGTTGGATTTTCCGTCAGTTCCCGGATCACACCATCTAAATTTTTCTGTTCTAATTCTCTCAAAAGCCCCATATTAATCTTCTAATGCCTCTACGTGCAGATATTCAAAATCCCCATAACCGCCGGCTTCTTTATCGCCAACAATATTCGCAAACAGACCGATCTTTGCGCCGACCCAGGTATGGTCAGACGGTGTGAACTCTGCCCGCACCTCCGTCCATGAAGCTGGATCCGTATCATCGGTCAGTGAATAATAACAATGAAATACACTACCGTTATCTTCCTCGCGCACCGCAAAGATCAGATAAACTTGTTCCTGTCCCTCCGGCAGTACCAAAAGCTGCTCTGCCTTCTCGCGCATTCCATCCTCACTGTCATAGGATTTTCCAAGGATCAGACGTTTCTGACCTCTGATTACGCGGACTGCGAGGTATGCATAGTGACCGCCCATCATGACCATTCCCGCCTGCTCCTGTTCAGACAATGCTGAAATGTCAACACAGACAGACGCTCTAAAATATGGGCAGACCAGTTTTTCCGTCAGCACATTCGAACACTCCCAGAGGATCGGCTCCGCTTTTCCGGATGGATTTTTACAGTATAATCTCAAAAAACCCTTTCTCTCTTTCAAAGAATAAAAATCATCCTTCGGATTGCCAATCCACTGCCACTGCAAGCCGAGTTTTTCCGATGAAAAGTCATCTCCCGCCGCAAGGTAACAAGGTTTCTCTGTGATTCCGGTATTTGGTTTTTTATGGATGATACATGGTTCCCCACAGCCATCCACTGCATTGATTCCCATGACCGGCCAGTCATTTTCCCATACGACCGGCTGCATATGGACAATACGTCCGTAAAGTCCGCGATCCTGAAAATGAAGGAACCATTCATCGCCGTTTACCGTATCTACCAGTGCTCCCTGGTGCGGTCCGTTTACGATACTGTTCCCCTGATGAAGCACATTTTTCTCCTCATACGGTCCGTAAATGTTTTTGGAGCGCAGAATCACCTGCCATCCGGTCTTTACACCGCCTGCCGGAGCAAAAATGTAATAATATCCGTTTCGCTTATATACCTTTGGTCCCTCAATCGTCGGCTGTGTCTTAAGTCCACAGTAGAGGATATGGTCCTCCCCCGTCGCCTTTGTTCCATCCCATGACATCGGGAATATGCCAAGATGGCTCTTAAATCCAATACGGCTCTTCGCATAACCATGGATGATATATGCATTTCCATCCTCATCCCAGAACGGGCAGGAATCGATCAGACCTTTTCCGGCTAACACAAGTACCGGTTTTTCCCAGGTCCCAAGTGCATCTTTTGCGCGCACCATGTAAATACCCTCATCCGGCATTCCGTAGTAAATGTAAAAATATCCTTCATGGTAACGGATCGCAGGTGCCCAGACGCCCTTTGCATGCTGCGGCAGATCATAGCCCGGCTCATCGATCTTTTCGATCGCATAATTTTTCAGTTCCCAGTTTACCAGATCTTTTGATGTTAAGATCGGCAGTCCCGGCACATAGTTAAAGCTGGACGCCGTCATATAATAGGTATCCCCTGCGCGTATCACATCCGGATCGGAATAATCTGCAAAAAGTATCGGGTTTTTATAAGTTCCATCTTCCTGATCTGATTTCCATAATAATGACATAACCCTCAAATCCTCCTAAACACTGGTTTTATTTCCTGATACAAAAATGGCAAGGGATCACTCCCAAGCCACTAATAAATCACTATAGATACCGCCAAGTTCTTTTAAACCTCTCGCAATACATCCTGCATAGACAACGGCACCCATATATTTCAGATGCGTATTGTCGGTCAGCCCGTCCATATGGGACGGATAAACACCTGCCGGCAGATGCATATACCATTCTTTGGTTTTCTCAGCTCCAGCCTTTCGCATTTCCGCGCGGCTCATGCTGTAAAGATCGATCAGCGGAACATTTAAATTTTCAGCCGTCTGTTTCATTGCTGCCACATAATCGGTATGTTCCCCGATATCTAAATGTTCCTCATCAATAAAACATCTGCGCTCTAAGGGCGTAATAAAAACCGGCCATGCTCCTTTGTTTCTTGCTGCATTTACAAATTTTTCCAGATTCACCATGTAATCGGAATGTGGATCTGTATACCGCTCCGGATCATTCTTTTTCTCATCGTTATGTCCAAACTGGATAAATAGAAAATCTCCTGCGGTAATTTTGTCATAAATCGGTGTCAGTCTCGACTCATCGATAAAGCTCTTTGTGCTTCTGCCGTTTTTGGCATGGTTCTCCACCCGCACCTCCGGCTTTAGGAACAGGTTCATCACCTGTCCTATGCCGGTCTGCGGAAATGTAAGAATGTCATTGTATTGTACGGTAGAATCTCCTGCCCAGAAAATGGTCGTCATACAAACATTTCCTCCTTATTCTTTTACAGCTCCGATATTTACACCTTTTACGAAGTATTTCTGTAAGAACGGATATACGATCATGAAAGGAATGATGATAACAATGATCGCCGCATTCTTTACGGTGTTCTCTGTTGCACCACCGTTTGCCTGTGGAAGATCACTACCCATGATGATACTTCTTAACTTCATCTGGAAGTTGTAAAGGTTTGAATCTGTAATGTAAAGTTTGTAATGAGTATAGTCGTTCCAGTATGTAACGGCAAACATAAGACCGATAGATGCCAATGCTGCTTTTGACATTGGAAGTACGATACGGATAAATGTCTGCATCGGCGTACATCCGTCAAGTGTTGCCGACTCAAACAGGCTGGCAGGAATACCTTCGAAGAAGTTCCTCATCAATACCAGGTTATACACGTTCAGTGCCGGGAATAAGATAACGACCCAGATGGTATTGGTTAAATGTAATGATTTTAATACGAGGTAGGTAGGAATCATACCACCCTGGAAAATCATGGTAAAAAGTAATAAGTTTGCAAATAAGTTACGTCCCGGCATATCCCACTGGATCAGTACATATGCACCAAATGTAGATAAAATCAAGGCGATGATCGTACCTGCAATCGTTGTGATTACAGAAATCATTAACGGATGGGACAGCGTAGGGTTTTTGAATACGGAAATGTATCCTGCAAGACCAAATTCCTCCGGCCATAATTTCATACCATATGCGGTTTTTAAATCGAATGAGTCAACTAATACTTTCCACATCGGGATGATAATCAGTAAACTTAAGATGATAAATATTAACCCGTTTACGATCGGGAAAACTTCTATTTTTTTCTTGCTTTTCATATCTGCTGCTCCTTCCTAGACGATTCCGCGTCCATCACGTACTTTCTTGCTTAAGTGATTGCAGAACAGTACCAGTACACAACCAACCAGAGATTTGAACAGACCAACGGCTGTCGTATAACCGTAATTTGGAATCGCACCACTGTTGAAGGTCTGATAGTAAATATAGGTTTCAAGTACGTTTGCAGTACCTAAAACAGCATCGTTCTGCATTACGAATGCGGACTCGAACAGGTTCATAACCTTTGCAAGGTTTAAGATCAAAACAGTAAGGATCGTATTCTGTAAAGCCGGGAAAGTAATATATCTCATCTTGCCCCAGCGTCCTGCACCATCCATTGCTGCAGCTTCATAAAGCTCTGTATTTATTCCGGCAAGCGTTGCCATAAAGATAACGGTCTGCCAACCGGTTTCTTTCCAAATATTAATGATATAGTACGCAAGTCTCCACCATTTTGAATCACCCAGGAAATAAATTCCGGAGTCAATCACACCAGCATTGATAAGAAATGTATTTACAAGACCTTCTGCTGTCGGTGCCAGGATCAAAGTAAAGACGGATGCGGTAACTACCCATGACATAAAGTGTGGCAGATAAATAATTGTCTGCACGATCTTTTTAAAATGAATGTTTGCAATCTCATTTAAAAAGATAGAAACAATAACAGCTGCTGCTGTTGTCAAAAACAATTTGATAATACTAATCTGTAAGGTATTCCAGAATGCCGTCCAGAAATTTGGCATGGAAAACATTTTCTGAAAATTTTTGAGACCAACAAAACTTGCCTCTTTGATTCCGTTATAATCGGTAAATGCAAAACGGATTCCAAGCATTGGTAAGTAAAAGAATATTAATGCAAAAATTAATACAGGAAGAAACATCAGATAGAATCCTCTGTATTTATAGATTTTTGCTGCCAGGTGGTTCTTCTTTCCACCGGTTGTAGCCGTTACGGCTGATTTTTCATTACTTTTTCTCATATCTGTTCTTCCTTTTCAATCAAACATGAATTTGTGATCCATGATCTGTGCCGGCTGCGGATATCCGCAGTCAGGGCACAGATCATAGTTCTTAGTTCCGTTTACCGGAAAGTTTTATTATTTGTTTAAAGAATCAACGATTGCCTGTGACCACTCTGCACCGTGATTTGACTCAAACTGTGCATATGCATCATCAACAGTGATCTCACCCATAACAACTTTTGCGATCAGCTCGTTCTTTAACGTTGTTAAATCACCATTGTACTCGCTCATCTCATCTGTGGTAGGAACAAGATCCGCAGCTTTGCAATTATCATTGAATAACTGTGCAGACTCTTTTGCTTCTGCTGCTACAGATTCTTCCTGAGGATCGTTTGCAAGCTCAACTAAAGCAAGCATTGGATCAATGTGGGCTTTGGTGTACTGTGTACCCTCTTTCTCACGGTTCTCTAACATATGGAACTCACCATCCGCATATGTTTTCTCGTTCTCTGTTCCAGCAAATAATGTCTCTGCTGCTGTTGACCAGTGAATGCCTTCTACACCGTATGTCCATAAGAACTGAACGTCTCCGCCATCCTGCATCGGCTCGATGAAGTATTTGAATACGCCTTCCGGGTTCTCACATGCAGATGTGATGCACCATACTGGTGGAACACGGTCAAGGTACTGACCTACTTCAGCGATCGGAGGTAATGCTACTAACTCACCGTCTTTACCATTTGCTTCAAGATTTGTCTTTAAGTTGGTTGCCCATGTACCTGCCCAGTAAGTAAATACACCAAAGCTGTCATCATAGAATTTGTTACGGCAGTCAGATGTACCATTTGTTAATGTGGTAGGATCAATCACGCCCTCTTTGTAAGCAGCTGCCATTCTCTCAAGTGCGCTCTTCATAGAGTCCTCTGTGAATCCATCTTTCCATGTTCCGTCTTCTGCTTTATAGAAGCTTGGATTTGCATCCTGATAGAACTCTGGTAAGTAGTTTGTATATGGAGCCTCTGTTCCGATGAAACCAGCAGCAGATACACCGTAGGTATCTCCGTTTACACCATTTCCATCCGGGTCACCGGTTGTAAATGCTTCGAGCATTGCAAGATACTCATCATAGTTTGTCGGAACATCAAGTCCGCAGTTGTCTAACCATGCTTTCTTAACATATGTAACACATCCGTTACCACGAGCTGCCGGCATACCGTATAACTTACCATCAAGTCTTACACCATCGATAACTCCTGTGCTGCCGTATGCATCCTGTCTTGTTTTTAAATCAGAAGATGCATAAGCGTCTGTCATATCCCACAGAACTCCCTGCTCTGCATAACCTGCATAATAGGTAGAAGATAAGATCATAACGTCTGGCCAGTCACCACTTGCAACTGTCTGTCCTACTACATCATAGTAAGCATCATGATCCGGCTGGATCACATTGATCTTCATTCCAAGAAGATCTTCCAATTTAGCAATGAACTCTGCCTGTCCGTTTTCCTGTGTGAAAACAGTTCCATCTACCATAATGGTGATCTCTTCTGGTTTCTCAACATCAGAATCTGTTGCTGTGCTTGCGGAAGCATCACCGCTCTCTGTGGTTGCTTCATTATTTGTAGAAGCATTTGAATTTGTTGTTCCTGCGTTACCAGTGTTGCTGGAACCGCATCCTGCCATACCAGCTACCATAGCGGCAGCCATAAGGACTGATACTACCTTCTTTTTCATAAGAACCTCCTTATTAGGAAAAAATTTGTTTCGACACTGCTCTGATGTAAGTGCTTTCATGTCTTGCTCATACATTACCATCTTATGGGATTTTCAGCAAGAAACAATATTTGACAGGGGGTACAAAATTTGTTTTAACACTACGCAAACCATTGATTTTACTGGGTTTTTGATTTTTTGTTGTATTTTTTTCATATTATGATAAAATAGAAAACGTACGATTAAAAAACATGAAAAAAGGACATTTAATACCTATGAGAATAAATTTGAATCCACCAGCGGATGCCACAGCAAAAAATGAATCCACTACGTTTCTCATGATTCGCTTTGCTATTACATACAGTGTCTTTTTACTTATCATTTTACTTCTGATGGTACACCTCCACCGTGTCTCAACAACACGCTCTGAAGAGGATTTCTGGAATCAGGATCAGTCTACCTTTGAAAGTGCCGTTTCACTTTTAGATAATAATTTCACAACCATGGATTCTATCACAAGACAGCTCAGCATGAATACCAAACTATACCGTCTTGCAACGATGAAGTCCACAGACGATAATGATTTTTATCTGTCAGGTCTTACCATGAAGCAGTCCCTTGCCTCTTATATGTATTCCTACAATGAGCTTCCTTTCAGTACCTATTTTGTTTATCTGAGAAATAGCGGCTATATTATCAGTGTAAACACTTTCAATTCCGAACAGCTTTATTATATAAGAAACTATTTATCTTCCGGGGCGAATTTTAATGAATGGCATGATCTGCTCAACAACAATCTGACAAAAGATTCTGCCCTTTATCCACTTTCGGATTTTATGCTTCCCGAAAGCGGTAACGCATATCTTTATGTGTTAAATATGGATGTACTGACCTACAAAGATATTCCTGCTACCGTTGCTTTCCATATCAATGAGCAGACCTTACGCAAAATTTTCAGCGGTGTTTCTTTAGGTGATACCGGTTACATTATTGCAGTCGACGCACAGGATCAGCCAGTGTTTTCCCTGTCCGAAGATAAGAATACATCATCTGAAAAAGATTTAAATACGCTTACCGAATCCGTATTATCCTTATCCTATGATGACAATAATACCTGTGTTCACAATGACACACATATTATGCGGATCGCATCAAAAACAAATGACTGGACTTTCTATCTGGTACAGCCGGAATCCATTTATCCATCCGATTATCAGTTTATTTTTCTGCTGATCCTTTTTGCAGCAATCATCGGTGGACTTATCATGATATTTATTTTAGTCCGCAACAATATGCGCCCGATTCTTCATTTAGATGACCAGCTCCAGGAAACACTGCATGCAAATACGCAGTTAATCGAAGAAGCTGCTGCAATCCGTCCTGTTTTATATGACAATTATTTGAGACAGCTGATGAGTGGAGTTATCACAACCCCGGATGAGCTTTCATTTATCCAGAATTATCTGCATTTAGAAGATCCATCGCTTCATTATTATGTATTGTACGGTGTAACTTACGAAAATGATCCTGCTGCAGATACTTTTCCAAATGAAAATACTTCCACTGAAAGTTCTGAAAGTATGAAAGATATTATCGCCGGTCTTTTGGCCAGATATTTTTCTTATGAAAATAACTTATATCTGTGTTCCCCAAAGAAACATATTTATGCTGTGTTAATCCCTTTTAGTGGAACTGCCGATGAGATACTGATCACACTTCAGGAAAAAGCATTAAAATTTCATAGTGAACTGCTAGAAGAGTATTCGATCTGGTTTTTTGCAGGAATCGGTCTCTCCTGCTCCTTCACCAACATATGGGAATCTTACCAACAGGCGAAAGATGCTGCAGGGTATACCAGTAAAAACTATATTTTCCTTCCATATGAAATGTTGAAAAAAGACTCCCATGTTTACTACTATCCGGCTGAATTTTCAACCCGTCTGATTCGTTCCATCACTGGCGGAAATAAATCCCAGGTGATTGAAATTTTCAATCTGATCCACCAGGAGAACATTGAAGAACGTTCGCTTCCGTTTCAGTTATTACGGTTTTTACTTACCGATATCCGCAACACTCTGTTGAAAGCACGTTTTACATATACGGGAGAAAGTACTCCGCAGATAGCGGAAATTGATACTATGCTTTCACAGGACGAGTTAACTTTCCGTCTCTGTGAAGATATCAGCATTAAACTGTGTGATTTCTTTGCATCAAAATCCGAAAAGAATAATCTGATTGACAGCATTGTGACTTATATCCGTGAAAATTACAAAAATCCGGCGCTCTGCTTAAGCAAGATCTCCGACGAGTTCCACATATCAGAAAGTTATTTTTCTCATATGTTTAAAGAAAATATGAATGTGAACTTCTCTGTCTATCTGGAAGATCTGCGGCTCACAGAGGCGGCACATCTGATTGAAAAAGGCGAGTCCTGTATCAATGAAATCGCTTTGGAAGTTGGTTATAACAACCAGACGTCTTTCCGACGTGCATTTAAGAAAAAATATGGCGTTACACCAAGCAGCTTTGGTGTTCAGTCTTAATAAGAAATGGAGGATATTACAATGAATTTCAAAAAAGGTTCTCCAGAAAGTGCTGGCATCCCATCCGGATGCCTTCTTCACTTTCTGGATCGTTTACAAAAAAAACAGGTTCCAATGCACAGTTTTCTTTTAATGCGGCATGACACACTCATTGCCGAGGGCTACTATGCACCCTATCAGAAAGACACGCTGCATCGCATGTTTTCGATCAGTAAAAGTTTTACATCCATTGCGATCGGTCTTTTGGAAGCGGAAGGAAAATTATCACTGGATGATCCGATCGTCTCATATTTTCCAGACAAGATTCCAGCAAATGTACATCCGTGGATTGCAGCCATGACGATCCGGGATATGCTCATGATGCGCACCTGCCATGCCGCGACGACCTACAAAGTCGATATGAAAAGTGACTGGGTAGAGAGTTTCTTTACCGTGCCGCCAACCCATCCTGCCGGAAAGCTCTTTCATTATGATACGTCCCTCCGCACATACACTCTGTGCGCTTGTAGAACGTCTTTCCGGCATGCCAATGCTCGATTATCTCAAAGAAAAGCTGTCTGTTTTGGAATTTTCCGGTGAATCCTACATGCTGACAGATCCTTTTGGCGTCTCCATGGGCGGAAGCGGACTTGTCGCTCTTCCATCCGACCTGTTAAAATTCGGTTATCTTCTATCTCACGATGGAAATATTGATGGAACACAGCTCGTTTCTGCCTCCTACATCAAAACAGCAACCTCCCATCTCTCTGACACACGCATCACGGCACCTCTTCCAAGTGAAGCCTGCGGCTATGGTTATCAGATCTGGCGCAGTGAAAAAAATGGTTTTGTCTGCTACGGCATGGGTGGTCAGTTCATCCATTACCTTCCGGATTATGATCTTCTCTTTGTCACTACCGCAGACACACAGGGACTTGCGGGTGGAAATCAACTGATTTATGATGCTCTGTATGATGAGATTCTTCCTTTCATACAGGCAGATCCACTCCCGGAAGATCAAAAAAACGCATACAGAGCTTCTTTCTGTGCTCTCTTCACTTGCGATTGCACCTCTGGGCGATAGTGCAATGACGGCAGCGGTCACTTCACAAGTTTCGGGGAAACGATATATGTTCAAACCAAACAGTAGTGAGTTTACAGATTTTACAGCGGATTTTACAAATGATGAGGGATGTTTTACGTTTACACTGCACGGCAGACCGTGTTCCATTCATTTCGGTTTTGGAAAACTTGTCTGCGGACAGTTTCCCGTCTATGACCAGAGGTATGCTGCCAGCGGAGTGTGGGTTTCAGAGAACACTCTGTATGTGCGGGCGCATGTGATCGATGCGTTTGTGGGGAGTGTGCATTTTGAGGTGGTGTTTGGAGATGCGGATGTAACGGTGTTTATGAGGAAGCAGGAGGAAAGTTTATTTGGGGAGTTTCAGGGACATCTGGTTGGGATGGTTTGTGGATGCCTGTAGTGAGGCGGCAAAAGTCTTAACGCCACATGGACGGGGCGTTTAAGACGTACACGTCACTCCGTTGTAATCTAACTCAGGCAGACTTAGATTTTCTTATTTTCGGACATCGGAACAAAACAGACCCGACTTTGTGCAATTTGCCAATCAAAAACTTGAAGCCACCTTTTGACACCCGAATCCTACACAGCAAAAAACAGCTTCCTGCTTTAGCAGTGAAGCCACAATCAATATCATCTAAAATCCATCAGCAACTTGGAGGGTGTTTGCACTAAGGCACGCCGACAGTGCACCGGAACCGGCAGATTTTGTGATGACTTTGGGAGGAAATTAGAGGTTCTTAGTGCCCTTGTCACAAAACAGCGTTTTGCTGCCACGGATGGCAGCAAAAATCCCCGTCGAGCCATGGAAGGCTCGTCCGGGGATGCACGCGTCACTCTGCCACAAAACTCAGACCAAGGGCACTTAGAACCTCTTATTTCCGTACAACGGAACCCAACAAAATCTGCCGGTTCCGGTGCACGTCCCAAGGCTCAGCCACTTCCCACCCAAAGCTGACATTGGCATCAATTGTGACAATGATTCAATTCACAACAAATCTCATCTGTTTTTTACTGTGGCTGCTTACCAATATAAGCTAAAATACCACCATCTACATACAGCACATGACCATTTACAAAGTTAGATGCATCCGATGCAAGGAACACAGCCGGTCCCTGTAAGTCTTCTGCATTTCCCCATCTTGCAGCCGGAGTCTTTGCGATGATGAACTGGTCAAACGGATGTCTGGAACCGTCCGGCTGGATCTCACGAAGAGGTGCTGTCTGAGGTGTTGCAATATAACCAGGTCCGATACCGTTACACTGGATATTGAATTCACCGTACTCAGATGCAATGTTCTTTGTTAACATTTTTAAACCACCTTTTGCTGCAGCGTAAGCAGAAACGGTCTCACGGCCAAGCTCACTCATCATAGAGCAGATGTTGATGATCTTTCCGTGGCCTTTTTTGATCATGGACGGAATCACTGCTTTTGATACGATGAACGGTGCATTTAAGTCAACATCAATTACCTGTCTGAACTCTGCTGCTGACATATCGCACATTGGAATACGTTTGATGATACCTGCATTGTTTACAAGGATATCGATTACACCAACTTCCTCCTCTACTTTTTTCACAAGTTCATTCACCTGCTCCTCGTTGGTAACGTCGCAGACATAACCATGAGCTTTGATCCCTTTTTCAGCATAAGCTGCTAATCCCTTGTCAACCAGCTCCTGTTTGATATCGTTGAATACGATGGTTGCGCCTGCCTCTGCATAAGCAGATGCGATAGCAAATCCGATACCATAAGATGCGCCTGTTACTAATGCAATTTTACCCTCTAATGAGAAATTGTTTAAAAATGACATAATTCTGTCTCCTTTTTTGTGTTATGTTTAAGATTCTTTCAATAAGAATCCAGTTTCTACTTTTTCTGCCGGATGTTTCTGAAATAACAGATTGAATTCTGCACAAACATTCTATTGTAGATATCCATCATATCAGATTGACAACTTTTTTCCGTTTCCTTACAAGGTAACACCCTGCTTAAAGATCGCCATATCATGGAATCCGGCTTCCTCACTGCGTACCTTCTTACCAGATGCAACGTCGATCACATAGTCAAATAATTTCTGACCTGTCTCCTCTAACTCTGCATCCTCCACAAGAACGCCCGCATTGAAATCGATCCAGTTCTTTTTCTTTCCGGCAAGTGTACTGTTGCTGGAAATCTTAACGGTCGGAACCGGGGAAGCAAACGGTGTCCCGCGTCCGGTCGTAAACAGAACAATGTGTGCTCCGCTGGCTGCTAATGCAGTTGCAGCAACAAGGTCATTGCCCGGTGCGCTGAGAAGATTTAATCCCGGCGTATGTACGCGCTCGCCGTAGGAAAGAACGCCTTTTACTGCAGCACTTCCTGATTTCTGTGTACATCCTAAAGACTTATCCTCTAAGGTTGAGATACCGCCTTTTTTATTTCCAGGTGACGGATTCTCGTAGATTGTCTGGTGATTATCTTTAAAATACTGTTTAAAATCGTTGATCAGGTTCACCGTCTGCTCAAATAGTTCTTCATTTTCACAGCGGTTCATAAGCAGTGTCTCTGCGCCAAACATCTCCGGCACCTCAGTCAGGATCGTTGTTCCGCCCTTTCCGATCAGGATATCAGAGAATTTACCAACCAGCGGGTTTGCAGTGATTCCGGAAAATCCGTCACTGCCGCCACACTTCATGCCGATGATCAGTTTGGATGCACTGATCGGCTCACGGGAAAATCCCGCAGCATAATCGATCAGTTCCTCTAAGAGCTTTTCGCCCTCTTCCATCTCATCTTCGCATTCCTGGCAGACTAAAAATTTCACACGGTTCTCGTCATAATCACCAATGTATTTTTTTAATTCACCGATATTACTGTTCTCACAGCCAAGACCAAGTACTAACACGCCTCCGGCATTTGGATGTTTTACGAGATCAGCGAGGATCGTTCTTGTGTGTTCCTGATCATCACCCATCTGGGAACATCCATATGGATGCGGGAATGCAATCACTTCCTCCACAGAGCCATGTACCTTTGCGTTGGCACGTTTTGCCATCGCTGTGGCGATGTTGTTCACACAGCCAACAGTCGGTACGATCCAGACTTCGTTGCGTACACCGACACTTCCATCCGGGCGTGCAAATCCCATAAAGGTACGCTCCTCTGTCTTTTTCTCCTCTGTTTTTACCGGCTCGTAGGTATAAGTGAGCAGATCGCCGAGTGCTGTTTTGATATTGTGTACATGCACCCACTGACCGGCTTTGATATTCTCTTTTGCATTTCCGATACGGAAACCATATTTGATCACATCACCGCCCTGCGGGATGTCACAGATCGCCATCTTGTGTCCGGCAGGGATCGTCTCAGCCGCTGTGTATTCTTTTCCATCGACTGTGACTTTCTCTCCCTCTGCAAGTTCTTTTATGGCAACAATGACATTATCATTTTCATTGATTTTTATAAAATCTTTCATAAGTGTTCTCCTGCTTATGCGTTAAAAGTTTTTTCCATTGCTGCTCTCATACCAAGTGCACGGATATCTTCCATATAACCGGTTACAGCCTCTTCTACTCCGGCTAATTTGGTAAGATCTTCGCCCCAGAAATGCTCGTTGGATAAAACAGCATGTGTATACTCTGCTGCGTCCTTAGAACTGTTTGCTGCAAAGAACTCTAATACAGCAGCGTCATCTAAGATCTGGTATTCAGTACCGTCACGATGTCCGATCAGAGCCTTGTCACGGATCTCTGTTCCTGTGTAGAATGCCATCAGTGCAGCCAGTGAGAATGTCAGGTGTGTCGGAAGTTTTCCTTCATTCTTAATGTACTCTAAGAAACTCGGCATACATCTTGCGCGCCATTTTGAAACAGAGTTCAGGGAAATGGATAACAGCGCATGTTTTACATATGGGTTGTTAAATCTTGTGATCACTGCCTCTGCAAAATCAATCAGATCCTGTTTCGGAAGTGTCAGTGTAGGAATGACCTCATCAAAGATCGTTGCTTTCATAAAGTTGAAAATCAGTTCATCCTGCATAGACTCTAACACGATATCATTGCCGCAGAGATAAGATGCCAGTACAAAGGAAGTATGTGCACCGTTTAAGATACGGACTTTTCTCTGTTTGTATGGCTTCTGGTTGTCTGTAAAGATCACCGGAAGTCCTGCATCCGGAAGCGGGAACTCTTTGCTGATATCTTTTGCGCTCTCGATCACCCAGAGAGCAAATGGCTCACCTGTTACGATCAGATTGTCCTGATAACCGAACTCTTTGCAGAGCTCCTCTGCCTCGTCTCTTGGGTAACCGGTTACAATACGGTCAACTAATGTAGAAGTAAATACACAGGCTTCATCTAACCATGTCTTAAATCCCTCTTCTAAATTCCAGAGTACTGCAAGTTTCTCTACACACTCTTTTAAGTGGATACCATTGTCATCGATCAGCTCAACCGGAAGCATCACAAGACCTTTATCCATTGCCCCGTTAAAATGTTTATATCTCTCATATAAGAATTTGGTTAATTTGCCCGGATAGCTTTTTGGCGGTTCCATCTCTAATCGGTCTGTATCATCATAAACGATACCTGCTTCTGTTGTGTTCGAAACAATGTAACGTAAGCTGTCAAGTTTTGCATAATCTGCATATTTCTGATATTCACCATAAGCGTCTACAGCATCTGCAACGCTGGTTACAATACGGTTGATGCGTTTTGGCTCACCGTCTACGATTCCTCTTAACTGTACGGTATACTGGCACTCCTGATCGTGGAATCTGTCAAGGCTTCCAAATTCGATCGGTTTTACAAGTACGATGTCCCCGTTAAATTTGCCCTGCTCATTTGCAATGTCGATCATATAGTCAACAAATGCACGAAGGAAATTTCCCTCTCCGAACTGTAATACTTTAACTGGTCTTTCCACTTTTCCTGTTTTCTTTCTGTTTAATAATTCCATGATAATTCCTCCTGCTTATCGGATCATTACTGCACAATGTCATTTTGTAAGCGTTTACAATTTGTATTCTTACACCTTTTTGCCGTTCCGTCAATATGTAATTTTGCACAATTTAGTGATTTTTGTTATTTTTCTTTAAAATCACCATATTTTCTTCTACACTTTTTCTATTTTCGCAAAATCCGATATTGCTTTATTTTTTTTAATATTGTATAATCAGACCAGCAGCAATGAAACTGCTTTCATTTTTGTTTACATTCTATATTTAATGTAATCCGAAACGTTTCAGGATGCAAATTTGTTATAAAAGGATTTTTTATATGACTATATATGATATTTCAAAAAAAGCGGGTGTATCGATTGCTACCGTATCCCGTGTATTAAACGGCAGTGACAAGGTCCGCCCTTCCACAAAGAAAAAAGTCATGGATATCATTGAAAAATATGACTACACACCAAATGCTTTTGCACGCGGCATGGGACTCCACTCCCTGCAGACGATTGGTATTCTCTGTGCAGATTCCTCGGATCTTTTTCTCGCAAAGGCAGTTTATTATCTGGAACAGGAGCTGCAGGCAAACGGTTATGAGTCACTGCTCTGCTGTACCGGTTATAATTTAGAGATCAAACAGAATTACCTGAATTTGATCCTTTCCAAAAAAGTAGACAGTATCATTCTTGTCGGTTCTAACTTCATCGGTACTACCGAAGATGAAAACCAGTACATTAAGGATATTTCCTCACAGGTACCGATCATGCTGTTAAACGCTTCTTTCGATTATCCAAACGTTTACAGCACTTTATGTGATGACTATACGACCATGTTTGAGGCAACAGAATCTATGTTGGATTCTGGGATTGCCGATCCAGTCTATATTTATAATTCCATTTCATACAGTGGTCGCAAAAAATTAAACGGTTTCAAAGATGCTTTAAAAAAACATGGCATCTCTGATATAGAAAACAGAATCCACAAATACGACGGAGATTCCCAGCAGTTTAACGAAATTGCTGACTTTATGGATCAGGTTGCAAAAGAGGCCCCTCCTTTTCATGGAGTGATCGCTGCCGACGATGTACTCGCCGTCGGTGTAGTCAAATATGCGCAGCGCAATCATATTTCTGTACCCGATGATCTATCCATCATGGGGTACAACAATTCCATGCTGACAACCTGCTGTATTCCGGAACTTACTTCCGTGGACAACCGCCTGGAAACACAGACACATCAGTTAGTGCAGACCTTAGTGGGAGTTCTTTCTGGTGAAGAAATGCCGAAAAAATCTATTTTCTCCGGCAAACTGATCAAACGTGGAACTACTTTATTCTAAAACAATTTTTATGGAGGAAAAAACAATGAAACAATTTATGGATGAAAACTTCTTACTTCAGAGCGAGACTGCTCAGAAACTTTACCATTCCTACGCAGCAGATGCACCGATCTTAGATTATCACTGCCACATCAATCCGCAGGAAATCTACGAGGACCGTCAGTTTGAAAATATTACCCAGGTATGGTTAGGCGGCGACCATTACAAATGGCGCTTTATGCGTTCCTGTGGTGTCGATGAAAAATACATCACCGGTGATGCTTCCGACAAGGAAAAATTCTTAAAATGGGCTGAGGTTCTCGGCAAAGCGATCGGCAACCCGCTCTTCCACTGGAGCCATCTGGAGTTAAAGAAATATTTCGGTTACAACGGCGTTTTAAATAAGAAAACAGCCGAGGAAGTCTGGGAGTTATGCAATAAGAGACTTGCAGAGAAAGATATGTCTGTCCGCAACATCATCAGACAGTCCAACGTTACTCTGATCTGCACCACCGACGATCCGGTCGACTCCTTAGAATGGCACAAAAAGATTGCAGAGGATGATTCTTTTGACGTTCAGGTTCTTCCGGCATGGCGTCCTGACAAGGCAATGAATATCGAAAAAGTTACATATTTAGATTACATTGCACAGTTATCTGACGTTTCCGGCATCAAAGTAGATACCTTTGCAGCCTTAAAGAAGGCACTTTCAAACCGTATGGATTTCTTCGCTTCCATGGGATGCAGCGTATCTGACCACGCTTTGGAATATGTAATGTACGCACCGGCTTCCGATGATGAGATTGAAGCTATTTTTGCAAAACGTCTCTCCGGAGAAGGTGTTACCCGTGAGGAAGAGTTAAAATTCAAGACTGCATTTATGCTGTTTGTCGGCACAGAGTATACAAAACGTAACTGGGTTATGCAGCTTCACTATGGATGCAAACGTGACAACAACACTCCGATGTTCGACCGCCTTGGACCGGATACTGGATACGACTGCATCAACAACTATGCACCATCTTCTGAGATGGCAGATTTCTTAAATTTCTTAAATAAGAGCGGAAATCTTCCAAAAACTATCATTTACAGCTTAAACCCGAACGACAACCAGGCAATCGGCACGATCTTAGGATGCTTCCAAGATTCCACCGCTGTCGCAAAGATCCAGCAGGGTTCCGCTTGGTGGTTCAACGATCACAAGACCGGTATGCAGGATCAGATGATCTCCCTTGCAAACCTTGGAAATCTCTCCGGTTTTGTCGGCATGCTGACAGACTCCAGAAGCTTCTTATCCTACACACGTCACGATTACTTCCGCAGAATTCTCTGCAACCTGATCGGTGGATGGGTAGAAAACGGTGAGTTCCCAGCAGATTATGATACATTAGAGGAGATCGTAAAAGGTATCTGCTACAACAACTCTGTAAATTACTTTGGATTTAACTTAAAAACCTGCTAAGATATAAAACAGGATGCATGCAGCTTTAATAACCTGATTTTCAGCGTTTTGGATTCATATATTAAGATATTTGTGATGCGCACAGAAAGGCGCAGGAAAGGATTTTTATGGAACTTCGTACTGCAGCATCTCCAAGAGATGTCAAACATTACACAACCGAACGTTTAAGAGAAGAATTTTTAATCGATGATCTGTTCCAGCCGGATGTCATCAAACTTGTATACAGCCATATCGACCGCATCATCACCGGTTCAGCTGTTCCGGTAAAGGAAACTTTAAAATTAACCGCCGGCGACGAGCTGCGCGCACAGTATTTCTGTGAGCGCCGTGAGCTCGGTGTGATCAATATCGGCGGTGCCGGCGTGATCACGATCGACGGAAAGGAATACAATGTTGCCCACAAAGAAGGCATGTACATCGGCATGGGTTCAAAGGACATTTCCTTTGCAAGCGAAAATGCAGATGCTCCTGCAAAATTTTACTTAAACAGTGCTCCTGCACATATGACCTACCCGACTGTCCTGATCAAACCGGAAGGCACACCGGAGGACGGTGTTGTCATCGTAAAAGACTGCAACAAAGTAGAACTCGGCTCCTTAGAGACCGCAAACCACAGAACGATCTGCAAATATATCCTTCCGGGACAGGTAGAGAGCTGCCAGCTTGAGATGGGTATGACAAAACTCGAACCGGGCAGTGTATGGAACACCATGCCATGCCACACGCATGACAGACGTATGGAAGTTTATCTGTATTTTGATATGCCGGAAGATGCACTTGTAATGCATTATATGGGCGAGCCGACAGAGACAAGACACATTGTGATGCGCAATGAGCAGGCTGTCATCTCTCCGAGCTGGTCAATCCACTCCGGATGCGGCACACAGGCATATACTTTCATCTGGGGAATGGTTGGCGAAAATCAGGACTTTGATGATATGGATGACGTTGCAATGACAGATCTGATGTAACTTTTATCAATGCCGGAATATGGGTGTACTGCCACTATTCCGGCAAAATAATATACCGGCAGTACAGAAATGAGGATATTCATGAAAATTGCATTAATCAACGAAAACAGCCAGGCAGCAAAAAATGAAATGATCTGTGCCACCTTAAAATCTGTGGTAGAGCCAATGGGACATGAAGTGTTTAACTACGGCATGTACTCTGCTGAAGATACACATCAGCTGACCTACGTGCAGAATGGTATTCTTGCAGCAGTTTTATTAAACTCCGGTGCTGCTGATTTTGTGATCACAGGATGTGGAACCGGCGAAGGCGCCATGCTTGCATGCAACGCATTCCCACAGGTACTCTGCGGACACATCGAATCCCCTCTTGACGCTTATCTTTTCTCACAGGTCAACGACGGGAACTGTATCGCTCTTCCATTTGCAGAAAACTTTGGATGGGGTGGAGAATTAAATCTGACCTATATCTTTGAAAAACTGTTCTGCGCTCCGGGCGGCGGTGGATACCCGAAAGAGCGTGTGGAACCGGAACAGCGCAACAAAAAGATCTTAGATGAAGTTAAAAAAGTGACCCACCGCGATCTCGTATCTATCTTAAAAGAACTTGACCGTGACCTTGTAGTCGGTGCTTTAAGCGGCGAACATTTCAGCGAGTACTTCTTTGCAAACTGTAAAGATGAAACAATCGCTGCCTGTGTAAAAGAGCTGATCGGCTAACAGTCATCACAGCAGAACAGGTAATAACCTGCGAGCATACATAAAATCATGAGCACAAACCCACAGAAACGGTTGTGAATGACGATCATCACAAGCATTCCCATTGCGAAGCAGAACAGTGCAAATCCGAGCATCCGTTTCATGGCAGACTCCAATAAAGAAACGCATATATTACTGATAATATATGCGTTTCTTTTGCGTTTCTATACTGTTTTAAAAAACTTATTTAGTTTGCGGAATCCTTTAAGATATCCTCCATCTCTTTTCCAGCTGCTGATTTTGCGGCATCATCGGTCTGATCCGCTGCGGAGTCCTCAGAAACCACATCATTTTTCGAGGTAAATTTGTTTACAAAATCCGGCACCATATCAAGGATTTTCGTGATTCCATCCTGATTCTTGATATTTACCAGTTTTGTTGTCCCGTTCTGGATCACAAGAACTGCACTCGGCATGATCTTTCCACCCATACCACCGGCACCGTTATTTTTCTTTTCTTGTGAAAAAGCTCCGGCTGCAACGCCAAATGAAACATCCACCAGCGGAAGGATGATCGTATCACCAATATGGATCGCATCACCCACTACTGTTTTTGTTGTGATAAAACTGTCCATCCCCTTAAACAAGGACTCTACTGTTGTATGAAAACTGTTGTCTGCCATAATAAAAACCTGCCTTTCTCTTTTTCTTTACTTAAAAAATTTCTTTATAAAATTCCGGATATCACGCTCCTTTAACAGACGGATACCGGATATAAGTACATGTACGAGACGGATGTGCCCCTTTACCAGAAAAGTACCTTTCACATATGTCTTATCTGCTTCAAAATCGGGATAAATCCCAATATCATACTGATAGATTGCCGGAAACATGGCAAGGATTCCAAGTGCCTGTCCGGTCGCTGACGGCTCCCACAGTGCAAAATTCAGTTCTGTGTCAATCTTTCGAAAACGCGAATGTTTCAGTAAATATTTAAGTTCTTTCCAGATTGCAGAAACACTATTACGGTTATGTTCATCGGTCAGTGCAGCCTTTATTTTTCCTGCCTGCCCGGACAGGTCTGCCAGTTTTCCACGAATACCTTTGATTTTATTAGTGATATCGTGAAATTTACTTGTTATCCTCTGTCCAAACGATACTTTTTCAGAATCTGTCTCATCTATATTCTTTCGTACTATAGACGTCTGCTCTTTCGTATCTGTACCATCTTTTGAATCTTTCTTTTCATTGGCTTCTGCTGCATCTTTTACACTGACATCCTGCCGTTGCATTTTTGAATCTGATGGAAGTATGTTTTCAACCTCTGCTTTTGTCTCATGCACTGCCGTGTCTGTACTGTCTGCATCCGGTTCTTCCTCTTCGTCCTCCAGCTTCTCCCCCAGAGCGATACGTTTTCCAAAGAGTTTCAGCGTATAAGAAAAACCTTCCTCGTTATAAGAAAAGCCAAACGACAGAATATGAAGCAGCCAATGCATTTTCCCCTGAACCCGGATATTTTCTTCTATGCTTCCATCCGTCCTGTAACGAACCGGCACAACTAATACAAGAAAAACAATCAGCAGAAAAAGTGCAGGCAGCGTCAGCAGGATCCAGCCGATTATTTTTAATATGAGCAATATAACTGACATTCTACGCTCCTTACCCCTGTTTTTCTGCAAGATAGGCGCGGACGGCAAATGTGCCGGTACTGTGGTACACTTCATCCACAATGGATGCTGCGACCTCAATCGCTTCATCATAGCCCTTTGCCAGTCCCACAACCACCATATCTTTTTTCGGATACCCTTTTTGCATCAGTTCGTATGATGGTATGATATCAAGCAGATTCTGTGTGTTAGAGGCTAATGTGATCACATAAATCCCAATCTGTCCGGCATTGTGCATAATCTTCCATTTGACCTTCTTTGTCTTATGTACAATACTTTCTCCAACATACAAATCCTTATACCATATCATACATCCTGCTCCATCTTTCTGATGTGTTTTGTTTATTCATACCTGTGGCTGCCCCACAGATTATTCTTCTTTAATTCCTGATATTCCTCATACGCTCTTTCTAACATCTGTTTTTCATTCGGAAATTTCAAAAGATGATACGCCTCATGGTATTTGTAATAACCGGAATCGACAAAATATTCTTCACGCTGTGGTTTGCTGTAATAACTGTCTGCCATCATCAGATACCAGTGCACCGTCTTCTCCACAACATCCTCCGGTACCGTAAATGAATACTGACTTTTCCCGATATATTTCATCAGGGTTGCTTTCACACCAGTCTCTTCATATACTTCCCTCATCGCTGTATCCTTATATTCTTCTCCTGCTTCCACAGTTCCCTTTGGAAGTACCCATCCCTCGTATTTATTTTTGTAATTTTTGTACAAGAGCAATATTTTGCCGCGAAATATTACCACACCACCACAACTTGTTGCCTCGATCATCGCAATACCTCCTGATGTGGTTTTTTATAATACTGTCATGCTAATAAGTATAATACTTTTCAAAAGCACATGCAACATTTCATTCATTATAATATGCATCAAAAACCTCTTTTGCAATCGGCACGGCATATTCACTTCCGACACCTGCTTTTTCCACGATGACAGCGATTGCAATATCGGATTTATCATCCCGGTGTGCATATCCCACAAACCAGGAATGCGAGGAATCTGCACCGGTAGAATACTCTGCTGATCCAGTTTTTCCTGCCGCCTCATAGCTTTGACCGCTCAGTTTTTTACCGGTTCCTGTCTCCACCACATAATTCATATAATCTTTTAAAATTGCTGCTTCATCCGTTGTCATAAGCGTACCGTATTCTTCCGGCTCATACTGCTCGACCAGTGTTCCGTCGCTGCTCTCCACACGGTCTAACACATATGGCTTCATCAGTACTCCATCATTATTGATTGCACTGACAAGTAACGCCATATGAAACGGTGTCACAAGTGTCTGTCCCTGTCCAATGGAAGTTGCCATAATTGCCGAAGATCCGTCTGACTTATCTAACACAAAACTGCTCTTAGATGCCTGCAGATCCGTCGGAAGGCTGGTATTAAACAGCATTTTATTACACAGCTGTCCAAACTGGTCGATGTCAAGTTCCATTCCAAGCGATGCGTAAAATGCATTGCAGGAATTGGCAAATGCCTGGCGCAGATTCTGCGTTCCATGGCTCTTGTTTCCATAGCAGTGGATCGTATGATTTCCAACCGTATAACTGCCTGTACAGGTATAACTGTAATTTTCATAGTCTGCATGTTCCTGAATATACTCTAAAGTTGTCAGGATCTTAAATGTCGATCCCGGCGGATAAAGTCCCTGCGTCGCACGATTTAAGAGTGCTGCATCCGTGTTGTCATCTGCGGTCAGATTATCCCAGTCGGCTGCAATCGTGTTCGGATCAAAATCCGGTTTTGACACCATCGCAAGAATCTTTCCGGTGGAAGGCTCTAATACAACGATTGCTCCCTTATAATACCCCAATGCATCGTATGCCGTTGCCTGCAGTCCATAATCCAATGTTGTGACCACATTGTCCCCAGGACTTTTCTCCCCCTGCATCTCGTCTCCAACTTTATCTATAAAAGCTGTATTTGACCGTAACAGATTAAAATTTGCCAGTGACTCGATGCCTGATTTTCCCTTGGTAGAATACCCGACTATATGGGAAAATATACTGCCATACGGATATCTCCTTGTCTCATTTCCCTCACTGTCCGTCACCGTCTCCGCAAGCACCTGTCCATCATTCGTCAGGATCTGCCCGCGCACGATCTTCTGTGCAAATGTCTCCTGTCTGGTATTATAAGGATTATTGATAAATTCCTCGCTCTTAAAAAAACTGGAAGTAAGAAAAATATCCCATCAGACAGATAAACAGTGCCAGAAATGAATATGTGATCACTGCAAATTCCTGGTTTTTGTATTCTTTTCTTTTTCCTGTCTTAGTAGAGTTCTTCGACCTGTTGTCTCTCGTATCCGGTCTTTCGCTGTTTTTTTCTCGCATTGTTTTCTCCCTCATCCTGTCTTAAAATATACAGTCCCTGAATTACCGCAAACAGCATCATGGTTGCCAGTAATGAACTTCCTCCATAGCTGACTAACGGCAGTGTCACTCCAGTTGACGGGATAAACTTAGTCACTCCGCCAATGGTAAGAAATACCTGGAACGCATATACTGTACCCAGTCCTAACGCCACGAGCTTGTAAAACTGTTCTTTCATCTGCATTGCAATATTTAAAAACATCAAAAAGCAGCTGATGCACACCATGATCAGACAAATTGCGAAAATACCGCCTAATTCTTCTGATATTGCAGAAAAAATAAAATCCTGCTCAACAACCGGTATCTTATTCGGCGACCCCTGATACAGTCCCGTTCCAAACCAGCCGCCGGTTCCGATTGCAAACAGCGACTGACAGATCTGATATCCCTCGTTGTCAATCACACTGAGCGGATCCCGCCATGCCACAACTCTGACACGGACATGTGAAAACAGTCCATATGCAGCTACTGCAGCAATACATCCGACCAGCAGACCACCGGCAAAATAAAACAGTTTTCTGGTTGCAACATAGAGCATGACCAGATAGGTGACAAAAAAGATCAACGCACCTCCAAGATCTCTCGACGCAACTAAGATCAGCACATGCACTGCCGCCACGATCGTTGTGATACAGACTGTTTTAAAATCCGTATTTTTATAGAGCATGCCTGCCACAAAAAATACAAATAAAATTTTTACAAATTCAGATGGCTGTATCGAAAACAGGCCACCGATCGTAACCGAGATCTTCGCACCATAGCTCGTGGAACCAAATATGGTAACTGCAGCAAGTCCGACAATGCCGATCATCGCATAAAGCCAGGTCAGTCTTCGTAAGGACCGCACTTTCCGTATCAGTACCGGTATCACAATCGTAATAACGGATGCACAGATCGCAATCGCATACTGTCTGATCGCCTTCTCGTAAGAAAGCCTTGTCAGCATAATAAAGCCGACCATTAAAAGCATGCACATATTATTTGTCACAAGTCTGGACGCTTTTGGATACAGTAACTGATAATTAACGATCACAATCGTCACTAAAATTACCTGAAGAAAATAAAGAATGATCAGATTAATTTCATCCGTAACTGTATAGAGCACTAAAAATGCATCCAGATGGATCAGATACATTAAAAAAATCTGTCTGTCAAAAATATGATTCCGCTTTTCCGTACTGATCCTGCTGCGAAATGCCGAAAAACACTCATATGCATAACATGCAAACAATATGATCATCAGATATTTTGAAACTTCCACGATAAGATTTTCCATACCGTTATTCTACTCCTCGTTTATAGTGTCCACCGGTATATTCGCCTGTATACAGTTCCTGCAGACTGTTTTCCCAATTCAAAAATATTTTTTCATATAAATGTAAAATCTGTTTTACCTGTGATCCCTGCTCCGTCGTAAAGCTGATCCGGTACGCATGGATCCCCATTTTCTCCAGCTCCTTCCGATATGGGAACAGGATCAGCGGAGCTGTATTATAAATCGTATTATAACATTCCGTACAGTTATTTTTAACCGGGAAATATTTTCCATAACGGTCCTTTAAATAAATAACTGTCCGCATTTTGTCACACCCCCGGTCAGCCCCGGCATTGGCATGTACACACTGTGCCGACACCATCAGCGGCAGATTGCCATACAGAAACATCTCACTGTGTGTATTGTCCCTTTCCTGCAGCTCTTTCCGGTTCAGTTCCAATGGAACGGTATCGCGCACCGGCTTCCTATCCCAAAACTGCTTTTTGGCATAGGAGTTCCATGTATACAGATTATGATCTAAAATCACATCCATATCCGACAGATTCTGACGGATAAACGCAAGTTCATCATAGCTTTTTACCACAAATCCGTCTACCCCGGTCTGCTTCATTCCGGAAAGATTCCTTTCATAAAATGAAAGTGCAGAAAGCCGGAATACTGCCGGCATGATATAATACGCCTTTTTCCCCGCCGAGTGGATACGGCTCACATCTTCTTTTAATGCTGTGAAAAGATTTTCCCTGGTATAACAGCTGCTGTCAAGATAAATGGCATCTACATAAGATGCATCAAGCAAAAGTGTGATACAGGAACGATTCTCGATGGAAACCGAAAGATACGGTGTTACGCTGCCTTTCTCTGTCTTTTGCTCTTTTTTCACAGATACCGTTTCCTTCTGCCATTCTTCGCCGGATGCTTCTCCTGCCGCCATTTCTGTTTTATGCGAAGCTTCCCTTCTTCGCATAGGTGCGGTCAATGCCTCGCTCAACCGTTCAAGTGCATTTCTCCGCAGCACATTCAGTGCCTGTACGGGAAGGAATATATCGTCATCCATATCTATGTCAAGTTCTGCAAACTCATACGGTGTATTTCCGGTCTTTTTTATGCTTGCAGCTACTTTTTCTTCCGCAAGCGGCTGTTTTAATGCTGCCTGTACCACATCTCCATCCACAGAGATCCGGATATCATTTAATGCAACTTCCAGTTTAGCAGGACAATCTTTTTTTAATCTTAAGATTCCATTGATTTTTCTTTTTTTCGGACCTTACATACTGTTCTTTTATTTCTTCCCAGAGTGCTTCATTTCCTTTTGTATGTGATGGCTTATCAAGTGTGATCATCTCTCTGCCATTATGTCTTTTATAGTATCCATCGGTAAATCCACTGCGGTTTCCAAAATCATAAAGATGCTGTATATCTTCTTTCGTTACTTTGAAATCTTTCTTTGCAGTCACCTCATCCGTGCGCAGGCAT
>ENA-OQBV01000162-OQBV01000162.1-human-gut-metagenome-genome-assembly--contig:-NODE-162-length-39742-cov-3.570870_pt1 | contig 39742 bp, 46 predicted proteins | sample MGYA00242750_ERZ504559 | MGnify/ENA primary metagenome ERZ504559 (study PRJEB26092, sample SAMD00036230) | human gut metagenome | host: Homo sapiens | study: EMG produced TPA metagenomics assembly of... | reverse complement strand
ATCGTAGCAGCAGTCATTATCGGATTGATCATTATAAAATGGGGGACAAAGAAAGGGCACACCTCCTTCCTCGCCAATTACGATGACCTTCCTCACGAATTACAGACAGGTCTGTTGCCCGGTGACAAACGGGAAAGTATGGGTAAAAGTTCCTGCTCTTCCATCTCCATTGACTCACTGACCTTCAATCTTATCATTGTAACAGTGATAGCATTAGGCGGATACTGTATCAGCAAAACAGTATCCCATTTTATGCCGGGGTTTGAATTGCCGGTATTCAGTTGTGCATTTGTGGTGGGTATGTTCATCAAAAAGATATTCGACAAAACAAAGACCAGTGATTATCTCTGCCCGCAAACCATAGGACACATCAGCGGAACTTTTACCGATTTTCTGGTAGCTTTTGGAATTGCTTCCATTAAAATATCTGTTGTAATAGAGTACATCATACCCTTATTAATTCTGTTAGTCTCAGGATTAATTGCAACCCTGATTTATGTTCTGGTCATGGCTCGCAAATTAATGAAAGACTGTTGGTTCGAGAAAGCTATCTTCACATGGGGATGGTTTACTGGAACTATGGCTATGGGCATTGCATTGCTCCGCGTTGCAGACCCCAAAATGCGCAGCCGATGCCTGGATAACTATGCACTGGCTTACTTGTTCATCGCCCCGGTAGAGATTTCCCTGATAACTTTTGCTCCGGTAGCTTTCTTGAACGGTTACGGGCTGATGTTTACAGGAATCTGCCTAGCGGCAGGACTTGCCGTGCTGGCAACCGCTTATATCAAAGGCTGGTCTATCAAAAAACAATAAATGACACAGGAATAACAAAACAGAAAAAAGTAAGTTAACTTACTTGACCAAACAACATAGGTTCGTCAGCCAACGAACTATCTTACTTAGCCATTGAAGCCAATTTACTTTTTTATATCAAAACTCATGAGTCTATACCAGGCAAACGTACGCAAAAGTCCTTGTCATACAATCTCCGCAAACTCCTCAATATGATTGTCCACATATTCTGCAATCCGGGCAGTTACCAACTCTTCCATATCCATGAACTGCTCTTCCAACTCATCAAAGGCCTCGTATTGCTCATACATTGCCATAAATTCCTCATCATCCCTGTCCTTTTCCAAATCAGCACGGTTCTCATCATATATTTTCTTCGCGCTATAAATCAATTTGGCAAATTCTTTCGCTCCAAACTGCCGCATTGCTTTTGCAAAAGGATTATCAAAGATATAAGGTCCAAAACCATTCTGTATCAATTGCACAAAACCACCTTCATTTATTTCTTCACGCAAGAAATGATACCCCAACAATGAATGCTGGTAACCATTGAGTAAAGGCATTGTTTCCGCATTGACAACACCCCCTGTCACCTCTAGGTATTTATCTATAAACACCTTCAAAAAACCATCCATACCCTCTTCCGCACCTCGGCGCAAAGCTTCGTCTGTAATTGCTATTTTATTTGCTTCCATTCCTATCATTGTAATATAGGTACAAAGATAGAGGTTTCATCGGAAAGAAAAAACATTTTGGCAACTCTAGTTTGCAAAATGCTGTCCTACAATAAATTTATTTTATTTAAAGATAAAAAGTGACGGGCAACAAGTTGCAGAAAAGAATAAAACGACTAACTTTGTGGGCGAAAAGAATAACCAATCTTTTCACGTGGTTTACGAATATTTATTTTATTACCAAAAACGTAAAGAATATGACTTATTCACACGAAGTAGAACACATGTGTGTTGTGAAAAAAGGTCCTAATCACGGACCAGCTCCTATTCCTGAAGAAGGAAAGTGGGTAAAATCAAAAGAAATTAAAGACATCTCTGGTTTGACACACGGTATTGGCTGGTGTGCTCCTCAGCAGGGTGCTTGTAAACTAACCCTTAACGTAAAAGAAGGCATCATCCAGGAAGCATTGGTAGAAACTATCGGTTGCTCCGGTATGACTCACTCAGCCGCTATGGCTGCTGAAATTCTTCCGGGTAAGACTGTATTGGAAGCATTAAACACTGACTTGGTTTGTGATGCTATCAACACAGCAATGCGCGAACTATTCCTTCAAATCGTTTACGGACGTACTCAGTCAGCCTTCTCAGAAGGCGGTCTGATTATCGGTGCCGGTTTGGAAGACTTGGGTAAAGGTCTTCGCAGCCAGGTAGGTACTTTGTATGGTACTTTGGCTAAAGGTCCTCGTTACCTTGAAATGGCTGAAGGTTACATCAAAAACGTATTCCTGGATAAGAACGACGAAATCTGCGGTTACGAATTCGTTCACATGGGTAAGTTCATGGACGAAATCAAGAAGGGTACTGATGCTAATGAAGCATTGAAGAAAGTTACAGGTACTTACGGACGTGTAACTGAAGAACAAGGAGCTGTTAAGAAAATTGATCCACGTCACGAATAATTATAAGGAGGAAAGAATATGATTAGAGAAGTAAAATTCGAAAGCCAAGACCGTCGTATCAAACAGATCATTGCTGCTTTGAACGAAAACGGCATCAAAGACATCGAAGAAGCTAACGCAATCTGCGAAGCTGCCGGACTTGATCCTTATAAAACTTGTGAAGAAACTCAGCCTATCTGTTTCGAAAATGCCAAGTGGGCTTACGTAGTAGGTTCTGCCATTGCATTGAAGAAAGGTTGCAAAAACGCTGCTGAAGCTGCCGAAGCTATCGGTATCGGTCTGCAGGCATTCTGCATTCCGGGTTCTGTAGCCGACGACCGTAAAGTAGGTATCGGTCACGGTAACCTGGCTGCTATGTTGCTGCGCGAAGAAACTAAATGTTTCGCATTCCTGGCAGGTCACGAATCATTCGCTGCTGCCGAAGGTGCTATCAAAATCGCTGCAAAAGCAGACAAAGTACGTAAAGAACCTCTGCGTTGCATCTTGAACGGTTTGGGCAAAGACGCTGCACAGATCATCTCTCGTATCAACGGATTTACATACGTTCAGACTGAATTCGATTATTTCACAGGTGAACTGAAAGTAGTTCGTGAAATCGCTTATTCTAACGGTCCTCGTGCAAAAGTGAAATGCTACGGAGCTGATGATGTTCGCGAAGGTGTAGCTATCATGTGGAAAGAAGGTGTAGACGTATCAATCACCGGTAACTCTACTAACCCGACTCGTTTCCAACATCCGGTTGCAGGTACTTACAAGAAAGAACGTGTTCTTGCAGGTAAGCCTTATTTCTCAGTTGCATCAGGTGGTGGTACAGGTCGTACTCTTCACCCGGATAACATGGCTGCCGGTCCTGCTTCTTACGGTATGACCGACACAATGGGTCGTATGCACTCAGACGCTCAGTTCGCTGGTTCTTCATCAGTTCCTGCTCACGTAGAAATGATGGGATTCCTGGGTATCGGTAACAACCCGATGGTAGGATGTACAGTGGCTTGTGCTGTAGACGTTGCTACTGCTTTGAGCAAGTAATATAATACATTGCTAATATATAAATCCCTATAACCATTGCAGTTATAGGGATTTTTATTTCCAGTAATTTCATTCGTTTAACTGATGACCCACCCCCTCCTATTTTTCAATATCAATCAAAAGTATTGCAAATAATTGTCTAAAATTACGGAATGAAATTGGTTCTTTAAATCATAAATCGGTTATACAATTAAGAGTTGGTTTAGGATAAAAGGAGGTCAAAACGAAGATTATTTATATGCAATCTGGCATTTTTGAAAATTTAAAAACAAGCAAAATTCAACAACCTGTTTTATCCTGCATATACTCAAAGAACGATTATCATAATATAAAATTGACGAGCAAGAAAAACTAGATCAAATCCCTGTATCTTAAATATTATCAAAAAAAGGAAGGCTGTTTTCACGCCCTCCTGTCTGTCCGCACAATTATATAATCCCGTATTTGCAGTATCTCACAGAAGGTATAGTAGCTATGATGACTGACCTAATATGATCCTCCCTTACCTAGTTGTTTTCGGTCGTTCGAACTAATATACATTTTAATATCAGACTTCCCCTGCCAAATTACATCAAAAACGAGGTTTTACAAATTTGTCATCTGGAGATGTAAAAGACAACCCCGGAACAGAACGGCGGATATCTTTATAGGCATGTTCTTTAATCAGTGAATAATCTGTAGCATCCAAAGCATAGTAATAATCATCTTTATCTGTCGATAACTTTACAGTCCAGTCAAACATATTTCCAAAGATGGTCAACTCATCTTTTGCCGGATCGAAACCGGGGAGAGCTGATTTCACCAAACTTCCATCACTATTGATAATATAAAAATGATGCTTGCTATCTACCATATACCCCAAAGTCCGACGGCTACGGAATTCAGTAATAAACACATATTCCGGCAAGACTCCTTCAGGCAACTGAATAGCTTTCACATACGGACGTCCTTTGGTGCACTTCAGATGGAACAATTTATGGTTGGCATCTAAAACCAGATATCCCTCATCATAGTCTTTACGAGTAGTTGGATTGCCCGAAGCATAGCATGCAGGAAAAGCAAACCCTTTCTGAAACCAGCATATCCGTAAACAATTTGCTTTTCGCCTCATCGATACAATTCGTCTCCATACGAATAAATTCTATACCTTTATCGGTAAAACGGAATGCATCTTCGGGCATTTTCAAATCCACCCGTTTGGACATGGACTCCATCAGAAATAGAGTCCTGTCTGGGAGCATTGATGGCTGACGGCACACTCTTGAAAGTAAAGTTTTTCAATTGAATATCTTTCGGACTAACTGCCTTACCACAAATGGTATCAGGGAAACGTTCGTCCGCCGTAAGCTGGCGCACATAGAGAGAAGGCAACAAACTGTCTACCTGCTGTTGTGTATATGTATTGCCTTTCGTATCATAGCGGTGAAGTTGCTTATTCTCATCTAGTTGTGTAATAACAAAATCACCAAGTACGGAACTATACATAGTAAAAGGAGTTTTGACAGGCTCAGTGTGAGAAAAGCATAACACCAAGGCAACTGCCATACAAGCAGGACAGCTACGGTATATAAAAAAATATTTTGCTGAATCGAATCATGTTTGTTTGATTTTTTAATAATAAACATTCAATTAGTCTTGCTTACCGGCCTTGAACCGTACCACAGAAATCCACGAAAGAGAAGCGGCAAGCAACGTATAAAGTGTCAGACAGGGCAAGAAACTATTATATGCCTCCGCTCCCGGAGCCAGAAAGTAGACACGGAAAATCAATGCCGCAATAATCAGATTCAAAACCCTGCGCTTCCATGTGGGTTCCAGGCAAATCCATGAAACAAGCAGATAACCGGCAAATCCGGCAAGAAACCATGGAGCCGCAGATAATAAAACACGCTGCACCAACTCACTTGTAAAATGTTGTGGCAGATAAACTCCCATCATAATAAAACTCATAGCAAAACAGGTCACCAGTGCAAGTACGCCATAGGCCAACATTGACATGACCATTTTCTTCTGTGAATAAGGCAAATGCAAAGTAAGCTTCAAACACTTACGTTGCATCTCGGGGAAAAACTGTACGGCAGCAAGCAAGATACCGATAAGTAAAGGGACAAATTGCAACAAATCAATAAATATAGCATCCTTCTGGACCATCACTACCCATAAATGATCGATTCCCTGTATGGCAATGGTACGGCCAATACGAAGCATGGAATATCCTGTGATCCCTATCATAAAAAGAGTTGCCAGCAACCAATACCAACGCGTTTTTATCCACTCTTTATAAAATATGGCTTGTATCATATTTCTTCTATTTAGTTTACATATTAATACTTTCCGGTAAGACCGATAAAGGCATCTTCCAGACTTACATTTTCGTGCTGCAAACCAGTAAAGGGAACTTGACTTTCCTTCAACAGTTTCTCCACATCCACGGGAGGCAAAAAGGAGTACGTTTCCAAGGTTTGACGAATGACAGCCGGATGATAGCAAGTTGCCGGCAACTGAGGCTGATAACCCTCGGGCACAGTACAAGTATATCTTCTCAGCTCTTTCATCAACGTTTCAATAGGCTGTTGAATAAGGATAGAGCCATAATCCATAATAATACAATCATCAATCAACCGCTCCATATCCTGAATAATATGGGAAGTCAGGAAAACAGTCTTGTTCTCGGAACGGGCATAATCACGTAAATAATCCACAAAAAGACGGCGATAGCCCGGATCAAGTCCTAAAGAGAAATCATCCAGAATCAACAACTCCGGATTTTGTGCCAGGATCAGTCCCAATGCCACTTGCGAACGCTGTCCGTTCGACATTCTTGAGATACGTTGTCCCGGAGCTACCTTCAATTTATTCATCAAGTCATAATAAGCCTCCTTTTTCCATTGTCCCGGATAAAAAGAAGCATAAAACTTTTCTATTTGTGTGATATTCATAAACTGATATTGAACATGACCTTCCAGCAATAAACCGATATTCCTGCGTAAAGCAGGGTTCATGGTCTGAATGTTCTCACCAAAGATGCGACATTCGCCTGAACGCGGCTGAAGATAACCGCTCAATATATTAATGGTTGTCGTTTTCCCTGTACCATTTTTACCCAACAACCCCAAGATACGCCCTTGAGGAACTTCAAAACTCAAGTTCTCATAAATCTTGCGTTGACCGTAATAATGGGTCAGGTTCTTACATTCTATAATTGCACTCATGCTTTATAAATCATTTTTCGTTTGCTATTAGAAACACGCCAGGAAAAGAATAGGAATCAAGATACCGGCCACCAACTCGATTCCTCCTCTGCCCCACAATCCTTTAGGACCTTTTATCATCACTATACCGCTGACAGTGATAATAATCAGACAGACAGCAAAAGCATCGGCAAACCAAGTCCACCACTTACCCGGATTGAAATGGAGTTGTACCATGGAAGAGATCAGCGGACGGCGCTTCACCCCCTCGTAGACAGCATCTTTTGTCCGGGTGTTAATCACCAGACTTGAGCCTCCTTTCAGAAAAACCTTAATCAGATCCGGCTCCGGGTAATAATATTTAGTAAAATTTCCGGCTTCGCCCAGCGGTTCCAACAAAGTCAAAATCATCTTCTCATTAACTTTGCTCTTGTCCGACAGATCCTCTGTTATTTTATATTCCGTTCGTGTAACTGTATAATGGGGATTTATGCTATCCCTATGGTTCATCACGATACCCGAAATAGCATAAATCAAAATCATTCCCGCAAAGAAGAAAGACAGATCACGATGGATGATCCGGCTCCACTTGCGGAATGCAGTACCTTTATTCTGCGATTTCATAAGAACTGGCTTCCATATAGTAGAATGACAGATAATCTTTTCCGGTAGCAGCTTTTCTTTCTGCTATCTTTGCGCGAAAGTCCGCAATACGGGCTTCAGGGGTGCTGGCTGTTTCACCGCGTGCTTTTTTTTTCCGAATCACACCCGGCAGCAGTTTCTCCATGAGATTTTTCAGTCTGTGCTTTCAGTTTAGCCTCCCAGTTTTGCAAGTAAGCTTCATCTACCCGCTGTTCCTTTAACGTTCCGGTCACTGTACAATAGCGTTGATGCATTTGGTATCAAACGAGCCCAAAGGTCCGGCTTCCACACGAATCGTTTTGGTATCATCACTGCCCATCAGGAATATTTTTGTAGCTCCGTGCTTGCAGGTATGTGTGCAGATTCCTTCGATAGTCACCTCCTTGTTGGCCAGTGAATCGGCATGCACCAGCAGATTATCGATACTCAATGCCGCCGGAGCCGCCTGCTCCGTTTTTTCAGACTGGCTCTGTTTGTTACTGTTTTCCACAAGAAGTAGTAGTTACTAAAGCTGCCATTAAGGTTGCAGCGACCATAAACTTAATTTTCATATGCTAACTGTTTTTATTTTTTAAAAAAAGATGCCCAATGAACAAATCGGCATACTGGGCCGTTCCGCATTTTTTATAATATGCCGCCTGCCATTGAACAGACAAAGACAGGTTATATTGTTTCATGATGGGATAATCCCCTTGCAGACGAATCCCCACCATACTATAACTATCAGATAAATAGTCAATATTTGCCAATAAAGTCTGGGCGGACGACTTCGCGGCATTCAATCCCGGTAAAGAATATTCAGCCGATAAATTGGCATAATATCCACCGTTAGCTTCTGCGGTCAATCGTAGCAGCCTCTTCTGATACAGCAAACGGGCACGCAAAGAACTCTCCAAAACAGACAAGTGAACAAACCGGGATACGGCGTTGTAATCCGTTTCCAACCGATGGTAGATTATGTTTGGGACAATTGCTCCTCCCCATACACCTTTATCGGTCAAAAGCTTCTCCCACAAACCACTTACGGCAATCCGACTATTCGTGACCTTCATTCCCGGAGATGTACTAATTAATGCTCCATAGGAGCTTCCGCCCGCCTCTCCGTAAATATTCTCCATTCCTTTACGAACTATATAGCCTGCATCCAGTTTCACAGCAAGGTGTTCTGCCTGCTGAAGTTCCCGCATCCAGGTCACGTTTCCTTTCAAATCAATCGTATTCAATTCCAGCAAAGTGAGATTATTGGCATTGCTCAATTTCTTGTCCATTGACATACGGTCAATTGAAACTGTGGCCGATATCCCCTTTTCCGTATCAACTGGCAGAATGCCTATGCTTCCTCCCCACCGGATGCCTTGATGCTTCGTCCCGGTCTGGTTTCCGGCGAAACGCACATAATCCATGCCCAATCCCAATATATGGTATACCGAAGTAGAGCCTTTATCTGCAAGGAATGAAATCTCACTTTTCTGCTGATAAAGCCGGAAATCTGCGGAAACTCCCAAACGATATGTCCCCAGACGATATCCTGCTCCCAAAGCAAAAGAGAGATCGGAAGCTGTATTACGTGGACGCGGATCTTTATCCCGATAATTATGAGACGCTCTGTAACCACCGGTGATTCCCCATGTCCAGGAACCTGACTCACTGGCGTAACCTCCATTGAAATAATAAGTTTCTCCCTTCAGGAAACCACCAATGGAATCACCAGTCACGTAAGGAGCTATCAATTTCCAGTCTATATTTTCATTCCATAACACATTCTCCTGCTTCTCACTCCTGTATCCTGCTGAACCGAATACACGATCACGTTCCGAAAGAATAACGAAGGAATTGACATCTACCCCGATACGGGTATCCTTATCACCTTCCTGTTTCAAAGATGCTTTTCCTTTATCATGATAAGCTCCATTTACGTCCAGCCTTGTCCATGTATACGGAGTATAGTAATAATAAAGTGCCGGATTCTGCCATATCTCGCCACGAAATCCGGTCGCAAATGAAGCGGTACGGATTACCTTATCGGACAGGGAGAGTGTGTCGGTAGTCTGCCCGAAGGCTTCCTGCCGACTCTCCACAAATAAAGCAATCAGCAACATAATGATAATTCGGATTAGCATCATGAATAATAAAGATTTATATATCAATAAGACGGATTCAATTATTTGTTAAACAGGCTCGGAGTAGCCGCAGGTGTGAAATCAACGGTAGAGTTATTTGTATCCTGCAATACTTCCCGATCACCATCCTTGTAGGCGGCTTTACGCATTACGCACTTTCCGATGTTTTCTGCAACGGTATTGTTCATACCGATATAAGTATGCCCCATATCCAGCCCGGTAGAGGTTACATTCCACTGCCATTCATTGGAAGCACCTACATTTACAGCATCAATCACCCATTCATTGGGGAACTTATATTTGCTTTGCGGTTTACTGGCTGTTCCATTTTGCATAATATACGTATAGTTGTATGCATAGTCTGAAATATACTTTTCTTTAGTCATACTTTTGGGTAATCTGCCAATAGCATAAGCGCGATTTCCCTGTTTATTCAACACCCAGATAGTTTTGGAATAACAATAATAAACATCCAGATTGGGAACAGCCGGATTATCCACATCTTGCTTTGATTCAATATACCACTCAAAATTGGCTTTACTTAAATCTATAGAATTCGGATTAGCCTCTTTATGATTGATCGCATTGTCACAAAGGATAAAGGATTCTCCCGGTTGTACCGGATAATCTGTTCCACTGCCCGGTACTGCTACAACAGAGCCTACCGCAATAGCTTCATCCATGATATCCGGATCTACCGATTGATATTTCTGAGTAGTTTGGAATTGTGATTCCATAAATATCAATCCATCCGCATACAAAACTTTATCCGAGTTATTATAGATACGTATATACTGGTCGCCATTATATTGCTTACCTGCTTCATTATAGGTTCCGGGAATAAATATCTCGGCAATCACAAAATCAGGGTCACCTGTATTGAGTACATGAACCTTCAGTTCCAGCTTGTACGACCCTCCAGATACGGCCACATTCTGTTGTACTCCCTGTACATCGACTTCCACCGGAGTTCCATTCTGTGAGTAAGTTCCCTTACCAATGAAAGTTACATTATACAACCCGTCCGCCAGTTCAATACTCTGAGCCGGATAGGTAATGTCTGTCTTGACAGATGTATTTACATTTTCAAAAGTATAGGTTCCACCGGTCAGTTGCAGCCCCTCGATAGTTGTATCTACAGTAGTGGTAATACCTACAGTGGATATGCTCACTTTGTCATCATCACTACATGCGGTAAATCCCAGCATTGTCGCAAAAAGGACTAACATTGTCAATTGATTCTTTTTCATCTTCATCTCTATTTTATTGTTCATTTACTAAAAGGTTAAGTTCATTTCCATACCGAAATAAGGCGATTCGGAGGTTCTCCGTTGCAGTACACCCCGTAACGTATAATCAGGATAAATACCCAAAAGCCGGTTTACATAAAAAGCCAGATTCAGATACTTACCGATCCGTTTACTCGCCTTCAAATTGATATCCATATAAAAAGGCACGGTAGTACGCTCAAAATAAGTGGCTGAATATTTCTCCACCAGATGCTGTAACTGAATATTGTTTTTATCCTCTTCGCGAAACGGAGCGTTTCACCGGATTGATCTATATAGCTTACCGGCACGCCATTATTCCACAAGTTCCGTCTGTTGGTATACCAAGTGCATTGTGCCGACGTAGAGAAAGTAAGTCCCAAACGCTGTATATAGGTATCAAACATAAAGTTCGTATTGAATGCCTGGCTTTCTGTTCCGTTGTCCCCATTGTACAATCCCACATATTTCAGCTGTTTATTGTCCAACAATATAGAAGAGGCCTTATATTGAGGAGAATCCGAATTATAAATTGTCTTTATCCAGGCTCCATACATAGTGACGCGAGTCTTGAGCGATTCTATTCGTTTGGAAGCGAACTGAAACTCCACTCCTTCTTTACACACCTTCATTACATTACCTTGTGTGGAATACACATCCAAATTATATTCATTTGTATAAGTCAACTGAGAAAGTTCTGGAGGAGCCGTCAATGCTGATCCGTCGATACTAGCAGGATCATATAGTTTATATGCCAATGACCTATAATAAGTGATATCATCAAAAGCATTATTCATCCGTTCGCGGAAATAAGTTATCGACAGGCGGTTTCCCTTATAGCTGACGTCGGCCCGCACTTCCCATTTCATGTTACGTGCTGGTTCCAATTGATAGTTTGTATTATCCCATTTATATGTCATCATATTGATACGGCGATAATCCGGATTGGTATGGTAATAATTCAACTGAATCAAATCTACATACTTAAAATCCGGATATAGCTGTGCGGTGGTCGGCATACGGCTGATCCAGCCCAAACCTCCCGAAAAGGCAACATCCCATCCGTTTGATATCGGTAAACTCCATTGCAAGTCCAGACGAAGATCGGGATATATCTTGCCCTGCATCTTATATTTAGTGTCCAGCCCCAATAAAGACTGCAAACGGATACCAGCCGTAAAAGCCAATTTATGTCTATTTACAGGAAGATTCAACACCTCCTCGGCATAGAAGGCGAAAGGTTGCAGCCCCGGTATATCCTTAAAACGGCGAGGCCGTGTACTCAAACTTTCACTGATGGGCCGTGTCACATCGAATACCTGGCCTTCTCCCAAATTCTTCTGATAATTCCATTCCATCCCCATATTCATCGCATTCTGTAATACCCCCAACGGGAAAGCCAATCGCGTACGGGCGGAAGCCGTAACATATAAAGGTTTACCATCAATATCCATCTGTGCCACATAATTATAAGGTAGATAGATGCCATCAAACTCTCCGGTTTCTGTCTGAGTAGCAATAGCTGCCGGACGATTCAGAGAAACGGACTTTATTTCACGCATCTTCTCCCACTGCTGACTGACAGAAGTAGTCACACCAACCTCACGAATCCATAAATGGGCCGGAAACTTCATGCTCCATTTCCCCGCTATCTTCAGGCTGTTAAAGTCCGATTTATAAGAATCTTCCTTTACTGTCGCATCTTTATCCCTCTTCGCATCATCAAACGAGCCGGTATAATCGGAACTGATATTCCAATGAATATTACGTTCATTCCATAACCATTTGCCATCCAAGCGGGCGGAAGCAGTAAGGCGAGTGTAATTTTTCACACTGTTACGCGGATCTATTTTGGACTCCAAATAGTTTAAATCAGCATTCAACACATAACGCCCGTTCCCATCCAGCCGAATTCCCTTGCCTACAGAAAACAGTTTACTGGTTTTATCAGCCTTAAAACGCGCAGACAAGGGGCTCTCATTCATTTTACGCTGAATGATTACCGCACCGTTTGCCACATTACCATAAGCCACGGAAGGAATGCCACGAATGATTTCCACCTTCTCAATATTATCGGTTGAGATGGTACGCATATCCATCCCTTTTGACATTGTGCTCGTTGCATTCACTGCGGAAGTACTGTTTGGCATATATTGCAGATTCGCATCCGTATTCTGGGAGATACCATCAATATAAAATCCAACTCCCAATGAAGAGATATCCTCCGTCTTACCTGTTTCACGTATCCGGATCAGATTGGCCTGCCCCATCTGAGGATCAGCCGACTTTCCTCCAGGTACTAATTCCATCAAGTCACTGAAACTGCTGGGCTGAAGATGTTTCATGGCTGTACGGTCAACGATAGAAGCGCTGGTAGCGCGTTTTGATTCAGAAGCGGTCACCACTACCTCGTTCAGCGCCATGACCGAAGGTTTTAAATAAAAGATTGCTGAAATATCCCCAATGACCTTCACTTCTTTTTCTGTAGAATCATATCCTAAATAGGATACAATAACCCGATAAGTTCCAGGATGGATATGTAGAAGTTCAAAATGTCCATTCGCATCTGTTATTCCCCCATAAACAATCTGCTTATCCACAAACAATTGAACTGTAGCGTAATCCAACGCTTTATGAGTCTGTTCATCCAGTACAGTTCCCCGAAATACAAATGTCTGCCCCCATAAAAGAGACACATTGCTACAAATTATAAATAAAAAAATATATGCAATCTTACAAATCATTTCATTCTCTATTGGTTTGCAAAATTACAATTCATAAAAGCTCGGCACAATCCCCATTTCTAGGTATATACTAAATTATACATAGATCGGAGATACCTACATGACGGTATACAATTTACAAATAAAATCACTTTCACCTAAACTTTATATTCACATTTTTTTCAATGATAAGATAAATACATCTACTTTTTACCTGTTTCAATGGGGAAAATGCCACGCCATATAAATACAGTTCATTATCAACATATTACCCCATAAGCAATGGTATGAAAGCATAATGGCATACAACTTTATATTACAAATCCATTGGCAGAATATTTATATCCGGCAGTCAAGGCACATCAGGTTTATTAAGTAATATCTATCCTTCAAATATTAAATTAGCAAGTGAAGAAAAGCAACTGCAAAAAACACTATATTTGTGGAAAATGAATTCAAATTAAACAGTTAGATTATGGGAACTTTAGGTTGTATCAATGACATGATGAGAAGAGATAAAGAAAATCGTGAACTACGAAAAGCAGGAAAGGAACGCTTAAATGAAATTCGAAACCGACTGGTTGATTTGAACAAAAAAGAGCACTCCTCCCATCTATCCCTTGAGCAAATTAGAAGAGATCAGAATAAAAACGCAAGAAAAAGAAGAAGCGGAAACTAACCAGCTCTTCAAAATAAAATTAATCATGTTAGGAATCGTTCTGATATCAGGAGCTCTGATATGGATAGGGATTACCTTCTTTTTTAAAATTCTACTCTCTATTTTCTTCCTTATTCCTTGAAAAAACCAATAAGAATTCTTATATTTGTGATACCAACTTGGAATAACCTTAAAAACAGATAGATATGAAAAGAATATTATTACTACTGGTTTTATGTTTAAACATAAGTATGGTGCTTGGACAAGAGTATAAAAATTGGGATAAATATGATATAGAGGGATTCTATACGATTGCCAAATCAAAAGCAGAAGCCAAGATTAGCAAAAATGTATTGAGGGAGGGAGCAGATTATTATATTCCTACCGAAATGGATGACCAAGTATTCCCAAGCGGAATCAGTAAAAAGATCACTCCCAAGCTGTACAAACTAAAAGACACCGAGATTTATGTCTTTTTTACTTTTCCACCATTCCTGTATGATTCAGACAACGGAATGATAGAAATAAAAAACAATAAGGGAGTTTTTTATAAAAGTCCGACAAATCCTTAAAAATGATTTAAACGAGAAATATCATATTTGTTTTGAGGCATGGAACAATGATCTGATAACAATCTTAATCTGGTTTGTTACTACCCGACCGCTCTTCCGCAAAACACTTCTTTCGGATAGAGAATACATTATTTTCACAACGTTAAAATATTCTGCAAAATAATATTTTTTCTCATCTGTTCATATTTAAGTCCTATTAAGAAAAGTTGAAAAGAGAATAGTAATTCATATTCTCTTTTCAATTGTGTAATCAAATAGAATTCCTCATAAATTCCATCCAGAAGTACTTTCCTGAATTTTCCATAGCCGGGCATAAAGACCATCTACCCGAATCAATTCATCATGTGTTCCTTGTTCCTTAACTTGACCATCGTCCAAAACAATTATCCGATTAGCATTCATGATTGTCTTGAGCTTATGAGCGATAGTTATAACAGTACGACCTTTGATGAGAGTATCGATGGCCTTCTGCATTTCCACTTCATTTTCAGGGTCAAGCGAGGCAGTTGCTTCGTCCAATAGAATGACTTGTGTGTCTTTCAGAACAGCACGAGCAATGGATATACGCTGTTTTTCTCCTCCGGATAAAGTACAACCGCCTTCACCTATCATCGTGTCATAGCCTTGCGGCAACTGCATGATAAAATCATGGCAACAAGCTTTTTGGGCTGCGACAATAATTTCATCATCCGTTGCACCAGCCTTACCAAAACGTATGTTGTTGCGTACCAGTATCTTGAAACAGATAGACATCCTGGAATACCATAGAGATATGACTCATCAAAACTTCCGGATTTATTTTATCCATCGGGAGATCACCAAAAAAAACACGTACCTTTCTGTGGGTCATAAAAACGGGCGCAAAGTTTCATTACTGTACGTTTTTCCACTTCCGGAAGGACCGACAAGGGCAGTCAATGAGTTTTTGGAAAGCGTAATTGAAACATCATGCAGGACTTCCTTGTCCCGGTAGGCAAATGAAACATGTTCAAAACATATATCACCTGTAACCGGAGATTGCAGTTCTCCTCTCATTTCCGGCTCATCCATCAGTGTTAAAATACGCCCTCCAGCAATGGAGAAATAACGAAACTCGGCAAAGTTGGTCAAGGCAGAAGTTAACGGGTCAAACACACGAGATCCTACTACAAGAAACAATATAAAAATAGGCAACGAGAGATCTCCACTCAATAGCAAATAAGTACCGCACAGTACCATCAATGTCAGCCCGGCACGCACCAAAGCAATGGAAAGCAGCACAAACGGGCCTAACTGTGCCTCCTGACGGATACAGGCACGGCGCAGTTCTGCAAACGCATCACGCAACCGGTCAAAATGGGCTCCCAACAAATTGTAAGCTTTCACCACCCGGATACCTTGCAGATATTCTTCAAATCGGCTTCCAGCATTAATTTTGGCCTGAACCTGACTTCCACTCAATTTTTTCTGCACACTCGTACTTACCCACAAAATGAATAAAGCCAGTGGTAAAGCGGCAAACATAGCAACAGCCATCCGCCAATCTATCCATATTAGTGAAGCAAAAGCTAGTACAGGCATAACTACAGCCCCCATCAGTTGAGGTAAATGATGGGATATTCCGGTTTCTGCCATTGAAAAATCGGTAATAAGCATAGACGACAAGTCACCGGGATCACGTTGTGAAAGAAATCCTAACGAGAGCTTCCGCAAGTGTTCTGCCAAAGAAAGACGTCCCGAAGCACTCATCTCATATGCCCCTCTAAAATTGGAACGATAGGAAGCTCGTTCCGCTAACGCCATGACTATCATATAACAAGCCATCACTCCGAATATATACCACAAACGAACCGTGTCAAGTGGCCGGCCACTTCCATCGAACGTATTAAAAACAATACGTACCGCCTCAATAGAGAGGCAAAACGGCACAATATTAATCAAATTGGCAAGCACTGTTAAACCTACTGGTCTACAAAGACGTTTCGTATGACCAATTGTAATGTTTTTGATCGCATTCATACCTGTTCCTTTCATTTACGTGCGATAATATACATTTCTTCTTTATTATGAACAACCTGAATGGTTGAAAATCCGGCCTCTATCAACAAATCCTTCAAATCTCCGGCTGTATATACCACCATTCCTTTTATCCGTTCAGTCCACATTTTTCCGAGTTCAGGACTGCTTGCTTCCAAGCCGATAAGGAAGCATCCTCCTTTTCGTAAGACTCGTACCACCTCAGCCAACGCTATCTCTATGGGCGACCAAAAAATAGACTGTTTCAAAAGCAGTAACAGCATCAAATGTCCCGTCTTTGTATGGCAAGGAGCACACACTTCCTTGCTGTATGAAACATCGTTTATTCAATTCTTTCACATTGTATTTGCTTGCAAAAAACTACACTCTCTTCCGATAAATCTATACCATAAACCTTTCCTTGAGGACATTGTTTCAACAAACGATTCAGATTGGCTCCACCTCCGCATCCAATATCTAGGACAGTCCATTGCGGTTGCCAGTTTACCTGTTTCATACCACGACGGGCCAAAGAAGCATGAAAACGATTCATTCCCCATAAAATCATCCGACCCCAAAAACCTTTCGGACAGCTTGTATTCTGCAAAATACTGTTTAATAAATGCTTGTTTCTCATATCAATATATGTTTAATTCTTGTTTAACGACCAATGGTAAGCGTTTCTATAAGCATCCCACATACTTTTATATACCCCCTCTTTCACAGATAAAATATTATGTTTTCCACATTGCACAATCCGGCCTTCTTTCATGACAACAATCTGATGAGCTGATACAATAGAAGACAAACGGTGAGCTATTACAATAACCGTCTTGTCTTTTATCAAAGACTGCAAGGCCATTTGCATCTTATACTCGTTTTCCGGATCAGCAAAAGCAGTGGCTTCGTCCAGTACTAGTATCGGCGCATTCTTCAAGATGGCGCGTGCCACGCATATCCGTTGCGCCTCACCGCCCGAAAGAAATATACCTTTATCCCCAATTTTAGTATCATAACCATCTGGCAACCGTTCTATGAAATCATGGCATTGGGCGGCTTCAGCAGCAGCTATCACCGCTTCTTTACCGGCAGAAGGAGAACCGATGGCAATGTTTTCATACAGCGTATCATAAAACAAGAAAGTGTCTTGAAAGACAAACGATACGGTATCCATCAACTCTGCTGTTGCTATTTGCTTGATATTCACACCACCGATAAGGATTTCGCCCTGCTCTACATCCCAAAAACGCGGTATCAAGTTGGCTACCGTCGATTTACCGCTACCAGATGGTCCTACGAGCGCAGTTATTTCCCCTTGCTGTGCCTTGAAATTGATATCATGCAAAACTTTCGTCCGTGTTCCCTGTTCTGTGTTCTCATAAAAAAATGACACATGACGAAATTCTATATCATACCTCTCCGGCACTTGTGGATGTTCCGGCTCGGGAATAGGTTGCCTCTCCAGTATGCGGTCAATACGTACTACCCCCTCATTGATTTCCCGTGTGTTCCCGCCCAAGAAAGTCAGTTTGTAAATAGGTGAAGCCACACCTGGTCCCATAATAATAAAAAACAACCATACCGCAGCCAGTGACAAAGATTGCGGGTTGGCATTCAGCAACAGGATACCCATTGGAAGAATGAATGTCACCATTGAACCAAGCAGAACAGTAAAGGCAATCATCCCGTTCTGGTAGGTATCACAGCATTTCAAAGCAAATGTCTTGTATGCCTGTATCTCTGCATTGAACTGGCGGAACGAGTATACACTTTGCCCAAAAATCTTTACTATAGGCATTCCACGAACATATTGTACAGCAGAAGTACTCATCCTTTCCTGTGCATCGTAATAGACACGCATAAACTCCTTCGCTTTCTTTCCCATAAAATTGGAAAATTGCAGGAAAAGGCTTAATACGACAACTGTCAAACACGCCACTGTCAACCATACATTTAATGAGAAGAAAATGACAAACATCACTGCCACCGTAGCTATCACATTTACCAAATCGGGGATAGTATGTGCAATGAATCCCTCTATCTTCTCGATGTTCTGATCCATCGTTTTCTTGATGGACCCGATGGAAGTGTTGTTCAGATAGCCCAACGGAAGTTTACCGATATGTTCGGATAAACGGACACGCAACCCATACAAGATTCGGAATGCGGCTACATGAGAGGACATAAGAGCAGCGTACAGCAAAACCAATCCGCCGACAAGTCCACCCAGTGCGATCCATCCCCAACGTATCATTTCAGTTCCATTTGCCAAAACAGGATTGCTGCCATGCAACAACAACTCTTTCAGCACCTCATAGACAGCCCAATAGGGCACAAGCATACACATGGCACTACCTACCGACAGCAAACCTGCCAGCAGAAGCAACCCTTTCTTCTGTCCCGCAATCTCTAACAAACGGGGCAATCCTTCTTTCTTCTTTTTCATATAATTGTACTATATCAAACGGATTATTAGTGAACGGTATTCAAATTTGTTCATAAAAAAAGGAGGAAACCTCCGTAAAGACTTCCTCCTTTCCTGCTGCCTTACTGTAGCAACCAGTCTGTATATACAAATTTTACCTGTCATATTCGAATAATGGCCCTCCAACCTTGGATCTCAAATAGAATATAATTGTGTAAAATAGCTTTCATTTCCTGTTTCGCTATTGAATGCCTCAAAAGCTCCTCAAACATAGTAAACATCCATACAGTATGCAAATGGATTATAAAATCGGGAATAGCTATATTTATCATCGGGTACTTTCTCTGCATCACCGTAAACCAGACTTTGACTAATTCGGTTGAACGGTCTGTATAATTCTCCCGAAAACGTTCCAATGAAGAACCTTGCGCACGAAATAACAGTATTTTCATCAATCTGTGGTGGGTGTCATACAAGGAAATATATTCGTTTATACAGGTTTCCAAGTATTCTTCCGACCTCATCATCATAATATCCTCGCCCTGTATTCCATGATGTTCCTGCAACAGCATTTCCAACGCATACAAAACCGGACGAACAACTTCATGAAACAGCTCATCCTTACTTTTAAAGTAGTTGTAAATATTTCCCACCCCAACACCTACATCCACAGCTATCTCACGCATGGAAGTCTTGGAATAACCTTTCAACTCAAATTGTTGTTTGGCTACATCCAAAATACGGCTACGTATGTTATCCTTTAATATTTGCATGTATAGTCAGCTGTGATTCTGTTTTTATGATGGCAAAGGTAATGAGCTTATCATTATCTGACAATACCTATTTTTAGGGATTTTACCCTCTCTAAAAACTACAAACAGGTTTCTATAGCCTCAGCCAAATCTTCATAACTTGCCAACGAGTTATCCGTGAAAACACTACGGATAACCAACTCTTTATCTATGACATAAACACGAGGTATCCCCGATTTAGCAAACTGATAGTATACCGTGCGGTTTTCTTGGGCCGAATAGGGCAAAGTCAAATGATTTTCGTCCCAATAACGGACAATCTCTGCCGAACTCTCTTCCCTGCTAATACAAACCATCCGGATTCTTTGACCGTAATCCGTATATATTTTTTGCAGCACAGGAAGTTCTTTCCGGCAGTCCGGACAACCCGTATGAAAAAACACAATCAAGGAAACCTCTCCTTTCAGGGTTTCGGAAGTTATTATTTGTCCATCATCCATTACCACAGAAAAAACAGGAATGTTCTCTCCTGTTTGTAAATCAACAGTACCTTCCTCCACATCATCATCAATACACGCTATAAACATTACACAGGTCCAAAACAGAAAACAGACCGTTTTTATACAATTCTTCATTTTCATTTCTATTTTTCTTCTTTACAAAGATAACATGATTTTCATGAAATTACTACTTTTGCAGCATGAAACAAGAATTAAAAGAAAACCAAGGACTACCTGCCTCCTTACTTTGGACGCTAGCAATTATTGCGGGAATCTCCGTTGCCAATTTATATTATAACCAACCTTTATTAAATCGCATCAGCCGTGATCTCCAAACATCCGAATTCACCGCCAACCTGATAGCAATGATTACCCAAATAGGTTATGCCATCGGATTGCTGTTCATTATTCCTTTGGGAGATTTATTTAAAAGGAAAACCATTATTCTAATCAATTTCACAGTCCTAATCGTTTCATTACTAACCATCGCACTGACTCCTTATATCCATCTCATTTTATTTGCCTCTCTGCTGACCGGCATTTGTTCGGTGATGCCACAAATCTTTATCCCCATAGCTGCACAATTCTCCACCCCCAAAACCAAAGGAAGAAATGTAGGCATGATTGTATCAGGGTTACTGACTGGTATTTTGGCTTCGCGCGTAGTCAGCGGAATTGTCGGCGAATATTTGGGATGGCGGTTTATTTTCTTTGTAGCGGCGGGAATGATGGTGATATGTCTCATCATTATCATGCGTGTACTACCCGATATGCCATGTAATTTTAAAGGGAAATATAGTGATCTGATGAAATCCTTGTTTTCATTAGTGATAGAATACCCCCAGTTACGTATTTCTTCCTTACGTGCCGGAATTGCTTTCGGTTCATTCCTAGCTCTGTGGACTTCGCTGGCATTCAAAATGGGACAAGCTCCTTTCTTTGCAGGAAACAATATTGTAGGGTTATTAGGATTGTGCGGCATAGCAGGAGCTCTCACCGCCTCGTATATAGGAAAATATGTACATGTTTTGGGAGTCAAACGACTGAATTACATAGGTTGTGGCTTGATTTTTGTGGCGTGGTTCTCACTTTATTTCGGTCAGGACTCTTACGTGGGTGTCATCACCGGAATTTTTATTATAGATATAGGTATGCAATGTATCCAATTGAGTAATCAGACTACGATTTTCGCCCTCAACCCGAAAGCAGCCAACCGTATTAATACCATTTTTATGACAACTTATTTTATAGGTGGTTCCGTAGGTACATTCCTTGCCGGAACATTCTGGCATTGGTTTGGATGGCAAGGAGTAGTAGGAACAGGGATCGCATTAACAGCCTGTTCCTTTATGATAAATATCTTTGCAAAAAGATAAATCAAGAATCCATATCACTCAGATGCAGTTCCAGCGCCTTGACGGAAATATAAATCTCGCGGACAGAAATGCCTAAAGAAATAATGAGCAGCACCAGTGCCAGTCCAAAAATATATACGGATATGAGGTAAAGCTGTATATACATTAAAAACATACTGACCACGCAAAGCAACAAGCTCCCGATACCTGTCACCTGCATAGCACGTGTCAGATAAAGGCGTTTGCGGAGATTAGAAATCTGTGCTGCCGTAACCGCCGAATGATTTTCACGATACTGATCCTTCAACGTGCGTACTAACTGGGCATATGACAGAAAACGATTGGTATATGCCAGCATAATCAGCGATATGGCTGAGAACAATAAAGCAGGAGTTGTTAAATCTATTTCCATTTTTTATAGGTATTTTCAAAGTTAGAATATTGCAAAGATAAAGTAAATATCCCGATATTCTCCTTCCTTTTTACAATGAAAGGAATATCTTTGCATAAAATAATTCCATAACTATATGCAAACCATAAAATTATACATAAAAGACTGGTTGGCTATCCATCCTTATATCCAACAACAGACTACAGACAGATATTTTGTCGATCTGGCTAACCGATTATACTCCACTTGTACGATAAGAGAGATTCCGAATCCATTAAAAAGAAGTTATGTCTTTACACCGCTGCCTATTTTGAAGATGTCATTTCAGGTTTAGGTCTATGGCAAGCATTCATCAAAAAGCATCTGGAACTATATGATACGTCACTTCCTTTCTATACCATCCGACCGGATTATATAAAAGATGAGATCAATGAGGAAGATATCCGTTTCATCATTTGGAACACTTTAGAGAAGGCTCCATATAAACATCTGTATATCAATCCGATGGACAGGAATATCGAAGAAACTGCACATTTATTTTTCCGGATATTGGATGAAGAATATGAAACGGCTCCCGCCAATGCCACGTTACAGGAGTTCTTTATGGATTTCAAAGGAAAAGAGGACGCAAACCATAAACTACGCTGGCTGTTCGGACATACTTATCTCACAGAACCATCTGTACAAGAATATATTGCACAGGTTACAGAAACCGACAAATTCATCATTCCATGTGGCCCCCTTGCCCTGTTTCTTCATGAATGGATTGACCTGCTGACCAACGGAGAAACCGAATGTTGGGAAGAGATAGAAGGACTATACCCTGCCATTCCCGAAATATCGGACGAGATGAAGGAAAGGAACCACCATACCTATCAATTGTTCACGCAAGGCACAAATGGTGCCCGTATCGTATATCTGAAAAGCTATAAAGAACTACACAGTTTCCTTACCCAAGTATTACAATGGCCGGACGATTCCAATCACACTTTGCCCCAAATGAAGGAACATAAGGATTTCATCATGATGGTAAATTCCGAAAAAGGTATTCTATTGGCGAAGGATATATGCAAATACATCAGTGATCCTCTTAACCCGATGTATGATGCCGCAACGGCTGCCCAAGAGGCATTCAGCCTGCTTACTATCCCGACCAAATGTCCGCCGGACCTGATGGAATATTTAATAAACAACCACTATATCCCCGATGCACAATTCCCCGAATTTGGTGAAAAGGAACTGGTTCAAAAGAATGCGGACTTTATAGCCCGCCATTCCTTATTGTATTACTACAGGGGAGATTAGACCCTCCCCACCGCTACTTCGTTCACCAAAGGTCTACCTTCAACAAAGTCTTTCACGTTTTGTAGAGTAGTATGAGCAATATTCGTCATTGCCTCTTTGGTAAAAAAAGCCTGATGTGAAGTTACAATCACATTATTGAAAGACAGAAGACGAGCTAAAGTGTCATCATCAATAATCTTATCAGACTTATCTTCATAAAAATAAGGCTCTTCTTCCTCGTATACATCCAGACCGGCATATCCCACTTTTTTGGTCTTCAGCCCCTCTATCAAGGCATTGGTGTGAATCAACTGCCCACGCCCCGTATTGATAATCATCACCCCATCTTTCATTTTACTGATGGAATAATCATTAATCAGATACTTTGTCTGTTCTGTCAAAGGACAATGCAGGGAGATGATATCCGAACTATGATAAAGTTCATCCAAAGTACAATAAACCACCTGATGTTCACGGGCAAAATTGTAATCGGGATAAAGATCATATGCAAGAACATTCATACCAAATCCACGTAATATCTGAATTAAAATCTTGGCAATCTTACCCGTACCGATAATTCCGGCAGTCTTGCCATGCATATCAAATCCCATAAGTCCATGCAAAGAAAAGTTTCCGTCACGTGTGCGCATTGTGGCACGAGGAATCTTACGATTGAGTGACAACATCAATGCCACTGTAAATTCGGCAACAGCATATGGCGAATATGCCGGTACCCGTACCACTTTCATCTTACCTGCCGTTGCCGCTAAATCCACATTATTATAACCAGCACATCTTAAAGCCAGCAGTTTAACACCATTATCCGCCATTGCCCGGATAACTTCGGCATCAGCCGTATCGTTTACGAAGATGCAAACCACATCCACTCCTTTGGTCAACACCACGTTATTCATATTCAAATGGCCTTTGTAATACCTGATATCAAAGCCAAACTTCTCATTAGCCTCCGTAAACGAGTGTTCGTCGTAGGGTTTCGTGTCGTAAAAAGCTATTTTATAAGCCATAATTATTTTTTATTTATAGTTCATATAAATAACAAAAACACGTCCCTTACTGTTCACATACAGACTTATAGTTTTTTCAGTTCTGTGTACAGGCACTGCACAGGGAGTCCCATCACATTGAAGTAACTACCCGAAATTCCACAGACACCAATGAAGCCTATCCACTCTTGTATACCATAAGAACCAGCCTTATCCATCGGCTTGTAAACCCGAATATAATAATCGATCTCCTCATCGGACAATTCTGCAAACGTTACTTCTGTCACAGCAGAAAAACTTCTCTGAGTCCTGGCAGTAGTCAGACAAACCCCAGTTATCACCTGATGGGTCTTGCCAGAAAGCTTCCACAACATCTGCCGTGCATCATCCTCGTTATGAGGCTTGCCCATGACTACACCGTCCAACCATACAATGGTATCAGCAGTAATAATCAATTCGTCCGGATGCATGATATTCCGGTAAGCAGCCGCCTTCTCGCAAGCTATATACAAAGGAATTTCCTCTGCTTTCAATGTATCCGGATAGGTTTCCTCTATGCCGGGTAGTGTTTTTACCTCATATTTTATACCTAAGCCGGATAACAATTCTTTGCGGCGCGGAGAATTGGAAGCAAGGATTATTTTATATTTTTCTAAATTTTCCAACATAGCTTTTCTTTATTTCATTACCACCCGAAGGCTCTTTCATGAGCCATCCATTTTCCTTGAGCCTTCAAAACCTGTTCCACCACGTCACGGCCACATCCATAGCCCCCATTACGATGAGAAATATAAACAGCTGTTTCTTTTATCTCAGGTGCCGCATCAGCAGGACAACAAGGTAGCCCACACAAACGCATCACTTCATAATCGGGAATATCATCGCCCATATAGAGTATCTCCTCATCCTGCAATCCATATTTTTCCTTCAAATGGGCATACTCCCGGGTCTTTACCGCAGCAGCCAGATAAACATCCTTGATACCCAGCCCCTCATAACGCTTACGCACCGCCTCGGTATTTCCACCAGTAATGATGGCAACATGCAGCCCGCATTTCACAGCCAACTGTAATGCATACCCATCCTTGATATTAACCGTACGCATGGGTTCACCATTGGGGTGCAAATAAATAGTTTCCGCACTCAATACCCCATCGACATCAAATACCAATGCCTTTATTTTCTTTAAATCATAGTTTATCATACCACTTATGAGTTCTTTCCCTCTTTATTTGTCTGAATAACAGACAAAGGGAGATCATGAATACTTTTACTTATCTTTTCGTACAATTCCTGCAAAGACTCCTCATCCGCCAACATCTCCAAATGTTTGCTTATTACGTTTTCATCGTAGCGTACAGCCGGACCTGTCTGCGCCTGTGTGGGAGAAAGTTCATGTACTTTGCCGGCAGTTTCGTCTATCAGCGGAAGCATCACTTCAAAAGAAATCCCCTGCTTTTCCAGTATATGTGAACTTAATGCATACATATGGTTAGCAAAATTACAAGCAAAGACTGCCGCCAGGTGCAAATGCCTACGTTGACCGGAAGTCACTTCATACACTTTAGGACTGAGACGAACTGCCACCATACGCAGCACTCCCACTTCTGCCGGAGCAGATGCTTCTATAAAAAAAGGTACGGTATTGAAATCAACTTCACGCTGCTTGCTAAAAGTCTGCATAGGATAAAGTACCCCATAGCGTTTTACCAACCCCTTCCATAAATCCATAGGCATACTACCCGCCGTATGTACAAACAAAGCCTGCTCCCTTCCTTTCACCAATACAGGAGCCAATTGTCGCAAAACTGCATCTTTCAGCGCTACAATATACAAATCGGCATCCCGACGTATCTCATCCGGCACAATTGTGTAGTCTACTAAAAGTCTGTCAGCCAATGCAGAAGCAGACTCCTCTGTACGGCTGTATACCTGCAAAATAAGACACCCTGCCTTTTGTAAAGCGATTCCCAAATGGGTAGCCACATTGCCAGCTCCTATCAGAACTATTTTCATCATCGGGTCGAAACTAAATATAAAATAACTCCTAACAACAACAAAGCCGCCGGCAACAAATAAGCAGACATCTGCCCCAACAAAGCTATCAACCAAACTGATATTCAATATCAGCCATATACCCGCCAATACAATTCCTACTGACTTATCGGCCTTGAACCAAAGGAAAATAACAGCTGCATACAGTAACAGATTGTCTTTCTGCATAACCCATGGCAACCCGTGTGAGGCAAATCCTATAAACTTATCGATCAGATAAAGCATACCCATCACAATGAGAAACACCGCAGAAGCTTTATACGTATCCTTATGATTGACAGCAGCCACGTTTACTTGCCTCCAAATTTATTGATGTGAATTTTCTCCCATTGCAAATGGTCCTCATTAAAAGGCTTGCGTTCCATGCCCTTATGTCCTACCGCTATAATGGAAACCACCTGCAACTGCAACGGAATATCAAGCAGCGTATGCACGTATTCACCCGAGGGCATCCCGGTAGCGGTAAAACGTTCACGCACCTGTATCCAACAACTTCCCAACCCCAAATCTTCTGCCTGCAACTGGATCATTATGGAAGCAATTGCCGCATCTTCAATCCAAACATCACTAGCCAACGGATCAGCCATCACAACTACAGCCATAGCAGCATCCGCTAGAAAAGCTGCCCCCATTTCCTTACAATGGGAAAGTTTTTCCAGCATATCCTTATCATCTACCACAAGAAACTGCCAGCAATTGCTACGTTTAGAAGACGGAGCCATCAAAGCAGCCTTCAACAAAGCAACCACCTCTTCCTGTGTCAACTCTTGATCCGTGAACTTACGCATACTGCGTCTGTTCTTTATTAAGTCACTAAATTGTTCCATAATATACTCAGTTAATTTATTTTTCTGCACAAATATACAACTAGAATGTGGATTGATAAACAAAAAACAATAAATTTGCAATTAGAGATGCCTGTCAGATTAAGTACATATCGCAAAGGAAATGCCATTCCCCCTCTGCCTGGAACAAACATTTTCCATTCTACCGAGTTATTTCATGTCTTTGAAATGACTCGGGGATACGAACCTCTGCTTATCGTAGCCTATATAGGAAACCGTCCTGTAGGCAAACTGCTGGCTGTCATCCGGAAGAGTATGCGCTTGTTCCCCCCCGCAATCATCAAACGATGCGAGATTTATGGCACAGGCGAGTATTTTGATAAAGAACAGAATAAGGAAGACCTGTTCGGGGAAATGTTGGAACATCTCACCAACGAAGTATTATGCAAATCGTTCCTCATCGAGTTCCGCAACTTGGAAAATCCGCTATTCGGATACAAAGCTTTCAGAAAGAACAACTATTTCACCATTAATTGGCTAAGAGTACGTAACTCACTGCACAGTAAAGTCCCTTACGAACGGCTGAGCATGTCTCGCAAAAGACAAATAAACAAAGCGTTGAGAAACGGTGCCATCATGGAAGTAGCCGACAATGAGAAAGATATTCAAGATTTCTCACGAATGTTGAAAAAAGCCTATTCCTCACAGGTAAGAAAATATTTCCCGGACATCGGCTTTTTCCGGCTATTAGCATGGCAAAACCCAGAAAAAGAATTAGCCAAAGTGTTTCTTGTGAAATATAAAGGCAAAATCATAGGTGGTTCTATCTGTCTTTTCTCAAAAGAAAGTGCTTATCTGTGGTTCTCAGGAGGTATGCGGAAAACCTATGCTTTTCTTTACCCCGGTATTCTAGCCGTATGGGCACCTATTACCTATGCTCACGAAAAAGGATATGCACATTTGGAATTCATGGATGCAGGATTACCGTTCAAAAAGCACGGTTACAGGGACTTTATACTCCGCTTTGGCGGCAAGCAGAGCAGTACACGCCGCTGGTTCCGCTTCAGTTGGAAGTGGCTGAACAAACTCTTGTGCAAATTCTATATTTAATTCATTTTTGTCTTTTTGTCTAAAGTGTTGTGAAGCATCTCGCAAATAAGAAATAAAATTGAAGAAATATTTCTTTATTTAACTCGAAATTACTTTCTTTGTGCAGTTTTATCTGAAAACTTGAGTATAAAACCAAACTATTAAAATTATAAGATCATGAAAATCTCACACATTGAACACCTGGGCATTGCCGTAAAGAGCATTGAAGAGGCCCTGCCGTATTATGAAAACGTATTAGGTCTGAAATGCTACAATATCGAAACAGTAGAGGATCAGAAAGTTAAAACCGCTTTTCTGAAAGTAGGTGATGTTAAAATAGAACTGCTGGAACCTACAAGCCCCGAAAGCACTATCGCAAAGTTCATTGAAAAAAATAATGGCAACGGTGGTATGCATCATTTGGCTTTTGCAGTGGAAGATGGTGTGGCAAATGCGTTAGCCGAAGCGGAAACCACTGGCATCCGTCTCATTGACAAAGCTCCGCGTAAAGGTGCTGAAGGTTTGCAAATTGCTTTTTTACATCCCAAATCAACTTTGGGTGTCCTGACTGAGCTTTGCGAAAAACCATAAAACACGAGATCTGACTATTCACAATTGAAATCAGTGTATTTAGTCTGGTTCAAGCGTAAATAGAAATATTTTTTAATCGTAAATTGTAAAATCATAAGTAAAATGAGCAATCAACTTGAAAAAATAAAAGAGCTTATCGAACGCCGGGCTACAGCACGCATGGGTGGAGGTGATAAAGCAATTGCAAAACAGCATGAAAAAGGAAAATATACAGCCCGCGAACGCATAGCCATGTTGCTGGATGAAGGCAGTTTCGAAGAAATGGATATGTTTGTGGAACACAGATGCACCAATTTTGGCATGGAGAAAAAACATTATCCGGGCGACGGTGTAGTAACAGGTTGTGGTACCATAGAAGGACGTTTAGTTTACATCTTTGCACAGGATTTCACTGTTTCTGCCGGTTCTCTGTCAGAAACAATGTCTCTGAAAATCTGCAAAGTAATGGATCAAGCCATGAAAATGGGTGCTCCCTGTATCGGTATCAATGACTCGGGTGGCGCACGTATTCAAGAAGGTATCAATGCGCTGGCCGGTTATGCTGAAATTTTCCAACGCAATATTCTTGCTTCAGGTGTTATTCCACAGATTTCAGGTATTTTCGGTCCTTGTGCAGGCGGAGCTGTTTACTCTCCTGCGCTGACAGACTTCACATTGATGATGGAAGGCACATCATACATGTTCCTTACCGGACCGAAAGTGGTAAAGACTGTTACAGGTGAAGATGTAAGCCAAGAAAACTTAGGTGGTGCAAGCGTTCATTCTACCAAATCCGGTGTTACTCATTTTACTGCCAAGACGGAAGAAGAAGGGTTAGCCATGATCCGCAAATTGTTAAGCTATATTCCTCAAAATAATCTGGAAGAAGCTCCCTATGTAGACTGTACCGATCCTATCGACCGTCTGGAAGACTCTTTGAACGAAATTATCCCCGACAGCCCCAACAAACCATTACGATATGTATGAGGTCGATCAGCGCCATCGTAGATAATGGTGAGTTTTTGGAAGTCCAACCTCACTACGCTAAAAATATCATCATTGGTTTCGCACGTTTCAACGGACAATCTGTAGGTATTGTTGCAAACCAGCCAAAATATCTGGCGGGTGTACTTGACAGCAATGCGTCACGTAAAGGTGCGCGTTTTGTACGTTTCTGCGACGCTTTCAATATACCTCTTGTTTCATTGGTAGATGTTCCGGGATTCCTTCCAGGCACAGGACAAGAATACAACGGCGTAATCCTCCACGGCGCCAAGTTGCTGTATGCTTACGGCGAAGCGACTGTACCCAAAGTAACAATTACCCTGCGTAAATCATACGGCGGATCTCACATTGTAATGAGCTGTAAACAACTTCGCGGTGATATGAATTATGCATGGCCTACTGCCGAAATCGCCGTTATGGGTGGTGCAGGTGCAGTAGAAGTATTATACGCCCGCGAAGCCAAAGAACAGGAAAATCCTGTCGCATTCCTAGCCGAAAAAGAAGCTGAATACACCAAGCTGTTCGCCAATCCTTACAATGCTGCCAAATATGGCTATATTGATGATGTGATTGAACCGCGTAATACCCGTTTCCGCATCATCCGTGCATTGCAACAGTTGCAAACTAAGAAATTAACCAATCCGGCTAAGAAGCATGGTAATATTCCTCTTTAATTAAAAAATTAAAAATTGAGAATTGAACATGAAGAAATTAAATATAGGAATATTCCTTTCTTTGCTGCTGATGGTGGGTTTATGTTCTTGTGGAGAACAGAAATCAAACACCAAGCTGGTACTGAATGAAGTGCTGATTGAAAATGAAAGCAATTTCCAAGATGACTACGGAGTACACAGCGCATGGATTGAAATATTCAATAGATCATTTGGTAGCGCAGACCTTGCCGGTTGTTTACTGAAGTGAGCAGCCAGCCTGGAGATACTGCTACTTATTTTATCCCTAAAGGTGATGTATTGACTTTGATCAAACCTCGCCAGCACGCTTTGTTCTGGGCAGATGGTGAACCTAACCGTGATACTTTCCACACCAACTTCACCCTGAATGCCGCAACGAACAATTGGATCGGCTTGTATGATTCAGGCAAGAAATTATTGGATCAGATTATAGTTCCTGCAGGTACATTACAGGCAAACCAATCATACGCACGTGTCAGCGACGCTGCAAATGAATGGGAAGTAAAAGGTTCTAGTGCAGACAAGTATGTAACTCCTAGCACTAACAACAAGACTATCAACAGCAACGCTAAGATGGAAAAGTTTGAAGAACATGACAGTGTGGGTATTGGTATGTCCATATCAGCTATGAGTGTCGTATTCGTAGGCTTGCTCCTTCTGTTTATTGCTTTCAAAGTTATAGGCCGTATTTCTGTCAACCTGAGCAAGCGCAATGCCATGAAGGTAAAAGGTATTACCGACAAACAAGAAGCCAAAGAAAAGAAACTGGGTGAAGCTCCAGGCGAAGTATTCGCCGCAATTGCCATGGCTATGCACGAAATGCAAAGCGATGTACACGATGTAGAAGAAACTGTTCTTACCATTACTCGTGTAAAACGTAGCTATTCACCGTGGAGTTCTAAGATTTATACCTTGCGTGAAACTCCCCACAAAAAGTAAGTCACCAATAAAAAGATAAAACGATGAAAGAATATAAATATAAGATTAACGGTAACATATATAAGGTTGCCATTGGAGATATAGAAGATAATATCGCTCATGTTGAAGTAAACGGCACTCCTTACAAAGTAGAAATGGAAAAAGCCCCGAAAGCTGTAGTGAAACCGGTAATTCGTCCTGCATCAACCAGCCCTGCTCCGGCTCCAACTACAGTAGTAAAGCCTGCTGCAACTTCTACAGGAAAATCGGGCGTTAAATCTCCGTTGCCAGGTGTAATCCTTGATATTAAGGTAAATGTTGGTGATACCGTAAAAAAGGGGCAAACCATCATTATCCTTGAAGCTATGAAGATGGAGAATAACATCAACGCAGACAAAGACGGCAAGATCACCGCAATCAATGTAAGTAAAGGAGAATCCGTTCTCGAAGGTACTGACCTTGTAATTATTGAATAATATGGGAGAATTTATCAACTTTTTAGGGAATAACCTAGCTGACTTTTGGACATATACGGGTTTTGCCAATGCTACTGTTGGTCATATCGTAATGATCCTGATAGGTTTATTCTTCATATACCTTGCCGTGGCCAAGGAATTTGAGCCGATGTTGCTCATTCCTATCGGTTTTGGTATCTTGATCGGTAATATTCCTTTCAACATGGAAGCCGGACTGAAAGTCGGCATCTATGAGGAAGGTTCTGTTCTTAATATTTTATATCAAGGAGTTACCTCCGGATGGTATCCACCACTTATCTTTTTAGGTATCGGTGCAATGACGGATTTCTCGGCATTGATTTCAAATCCTAAACTGATGTTGATTGGTGCTGCCGCACAGTTTGGTATTTTCGGTGCATACATGATTGCATTGGCAATGGGCTTTGATCCGATGCAGGCTGGTGCTATCGGCATCATCGGTGGTGCGGACGGTCCGACAGCAATCTTCCTTTCATCCAAACTGGCGCCTAACCTGATGGGAGCTATTGCGGTATCAGCCTATTCATACATGGCATTGGTACCGGTTATCCAGCCGCCTATCATGCGTCTGCTCACTACCAAGCACGAACGTTTGATCCGTATGAAACCACCACGCGTCGTTTCTCATACAGAAAAAGTAATGTTCCCTATCATTGGTTTGTTACTTACTTGTTTTCTGGTTCCGTCGGGTCTGCCTCTATTGGGTATGCTTTTCTTTGGTAACTTATTGAAAGAAAGCGGTGTAACCCGTCGCTTAGCAGAAACTGCCCGCGGTCCGCTGATTGATACCATTACCATCTTATTAGGATTGACAGTAGGTGCTTCCACGCAAGCTTCAGAGTTCCTTACCATTGATTCGATCTTGATTTTCGCGCTGGGTGCATTGTCATTCATCATTGCTACTGCTTCTGGAGTTATCTTCGTGAAGATATTCAACTTGGTATTAGGTAAGGATAACAAAATCAACCCGCTTATCGGTAATGCCGGTGTATCTGCTGTTCCCGACTCGGCACGTATCTCTCAGGTTATTGGTCTGGAATATGATCCTACCAACTACTTGCTGATGCATGCTATGGGTCCCAACGTAGCTGGTGTAATCGGTTCTGCCGTAGCAGCCGGTATTTTACTTGGATTCTTGATGTAATTCATTGAACAACAACAAATAAAATCCTCTTCAACTAATATGTGGAAGAGGATTTTTTATTGATATAGATTAAGAAATGAATGATTTATTATGAATTTTGAATGATTAGTTATATAAGATATGCTGAAAAACATATAAATTTGTCGCCGTAAAACCAAACTAAATTAAACGAAGATGGAAAAGAAAACAGTTAAGTACCATATTCCCCAACACGGAATATATATGTACGCACGTACTAATTCTGGGAAAACTGAACTCATTGTCCTAAACAGCACCAATGCCGAACAAGTGGTGGCTAATAACCACTACCGCATAATGACAAATGACTCAAAAAGCGGTAAAGAACTTATCAGTGGCAAAAAAATTGACCTTACCAAAAATATGACAGTCGGTGCACGTCAATCATTGATTATTGAATTATAATTGTTTTTTAAGGTAAGAAGGTAAAATGAGAAGGTAAGAATAAAGGCGGCTTTATAAAGGGTCGCCTTTATTTATATCTCTTCTACCTCTTTTATTTGCGTGAAACAATTGTCCCTGTAGCTTGATAAGTAGGCATAACCAACATTTCTGCAATCTGCATATATTCTGGTACAGAAGCAGCAAAATAAACAGTTTCCGCAATATCATCTCCCGTCAATGGACGAATACCTTTATATACATTATCCGCCTTTTCCTTATCTCCTCGGAAACGAATAACTGAAAAATTTGTTTCTACCAACCCCGGTTTAATATTAGTCACTCTCAATGGAGTATCAACTAAATCTATACGCAGTCCATCCGATAAAGCTTTCACAGCGGCCTTTGTAGCACAATACACACTACCTCCCGGATAAGCAGCATCTCCGGCAATAGAACCAATATTAATAATATGTCCTCGTTTACGTTCCACCATTCCCGGTACAATCAGGCGTGTCATTGCCAGCAAAGCCTTAACATTAGTATCTATGACAATATCCCACTCATCCAGACTACCTTCCTGTTCTTTATCCGTACCGATAACCAACCCAGCATTATTCACCAGTATATCAATGGATTGCCATTCCTTGGGTAATGATTCCAAAGCAGACGTTGCCGCCTTACGGTCGCGCACGTCAAAAGGAAGCAAATATATTTCCGTACCATATTGCTTTTCTAATTCTTCTTTCAATGCACTCAGTTTATTTACGTTACGAGCATTTAAAATCAAACTTGCTCCCTGTGAAGCAAACTTGCGAGCGCATCCGGCACCGATACCGCTGGAAGCTCCTGTAATAAAAACAATTTTAATCCATTTTATTATTTCGATTTATTAAAGAACTTACTGAAAAATAGTATTTGATAGTCTATGGCATTATTCCAATACCTGCCTGTATGCCCGCCCGGACGGATGATAAAGTCATGATTTATTTTCTTCTTCAACAGTTTTTCGTGTACAGCCTTATTCACTTCCAGAAAGAAATCATCACAACCGCAATCTATTATAACAGCCAGATCACCATTTTTTATCTTATCCAACTGATTAATTACCGTATGTTCGTCCCATCTCTGCTTGTTGCTCGCTTCTTCGCCTAATTGCTTCTTCATCTCCCAATTATTGGGAAACGGACGGATATCTAAACCTCCGCTCATACTACCTCCTCCTCCAAAGACATCTTTATGACGGATGGACAACCATAAACTTCCATGACCACCCATACTTAACCCGGTGATAGCACGTCCCCCTCTCTCCACTTTCGTAGTAAAATTCTTATCAATATAGTTCACCAATTCTTTTGATACGAATGTTTCATAACGGTACTCCTTATTCAAAGGGCTGTCCCAATACCAACTGTTCTTCCCGTCCGGACAAACAAAAATGATTCCTTCCTTGTCAGCTATTTGAGGTAATTCCGGTTTTATACCGAGCCACGTTCCCGCATTGCCTCCATATCCGTGAAGCAGATAAAGTACGGGACATTTTTCACCTGCCATGGCTTTATCCGGACAGATGGTAATTACCTGAACCTCCTTATTCATTGCGTCACTATGTACCGACAAAGTATCCACTTTGGCCGCCTGCATTCCCACAGACAAACACCAGCTTCCTATCAAAAAAGCCCAATATTTTTTTTTCATGTATATAAAAAATTACCCGATGTAAAAGTACAATATAATTTGCAATTTAGTTGCATCTTCTTTCCACTATCTTTGTTGCCATAAATAAAAAGAAACAATGAAAAAAATAAAATTAGAATCAGTTTTCAATGAATTCACTTTAATGGGGATAGCTGTATCAGGAGCATTCTATCTAGGAGAATACTGGGAAGGTATTGCCGTTATTCTGTTCTATCTCATAGGTGAATGGTTCCAACACAAAGCTGTACACAAAGCACGCAGCAACATCAAAGCATTATTGGATGTACGTCCCGAAACAGCCACTGTAGTATATAATAACACATATAAAATAACAGCACCGGAAAAAGTACAGCCAGGAGAAACCATTGAAGTAAAAGTTGGAGAAAAAGTACCTCTAGACGGATTTTTACTGGAAGATTCCGCTTCATTTAATACGGCCGCCCTAACCGGAGAAAGTGTTCCCCGGACTCTATATAAACAAGAAGAAGTTTTAGCAGGAATGATCGCTTCAGATAAAGTGGTACGGATCAAAGTAAACAAACCGTATGATCAAAGTACGTTAGCACGTATCCTCACTTTAGTACAAGATGCAGCAGAAAGAAAAGCCCCTGCCGAATTATTTATCCGCCGTTTTGCACGAATTTATACACCGATAGTGACAGGACTGGCGATACTAGTTGTCATACTCCCCTATTTATACTCTCTGATAAAACCTGAATTCATTTTTGTTTTTGATGATTGGTTCTATCGGGCTTTAGTATTCCTAGTCATATCATGTCCTTGCGCATTAGTGGTCAGCATTCCATTAGGATACTTTGGAGGTATTGGTGCCGCATCTCACAAAGGGATTCTTTTCAAAGGGGGTAATTATCTAGATGCCATAACCCAAATAAACACCGTAGTATTCGATAAAACCGGAACACTCACCCAAGGTGTATTCAGTGTTCAGGCAATATCGGCAGCCGAAGGTGTTTCGCAAAAGGAACTGCTTCAACTTATCGCCTCTATAGAGAGTTTCAGCAATCATCCTATCGCAAAAGCCATTGTCAAATATGCGGAAGAACAAAGTATATCTCTTAACTCGTCACTGAGAATCACTGAATTTGCCGGATATGGAATAAAAGCCGTAACAAACGGTAAAGAAGTATATGTAGGAAATACACGGTTATTATCAAAATACGGCATCTCTTTTCCCTATGAAATCAGCAACATGACAGAAACAATCGTGCTATGTGCAATGGAAAACAAATATTTGGGGTATCTTTCATTGGCGGATACCCCAAAACCTGATGCTGTACAAGCCATCCGCGAGCTGAAAGACTTAAATATTAATAATATTCAAATATTATCGGGAGATAAACAGACAATTGTTTCTAATTTAGCCGAAAAGATAGGTGTCACACATGCTTTCGGAGATTTACTACCCGAAGGTAAAGTAGCACATTTAGAACAATTAAAAGCAAATTTTGAAAATCGTGTAGCTTTTGTAAGGAGACGGTATCAATGAATACTCCCGTACTGGCACTCAGCGATGTTGGGATTGCCATGGGTGGTCTAGGCTGTGACGCTGCTATAGAGACTGCGGATGTAGTGATACAAACAGACCAACCCAGTAAAGTAGCGGAAGCGTATAAAAATAGGAAAACAGACCCATCGCATTGTATGGCAAAATATATCGATGGCAATTCGGAGTGAAATTGTTAGTATTGCTATTAGGAGCCGGCGGAATGGCCACTATGTGGGAAGCTATATTTGCAGATGTAGGCGTAGCTTTACTCGCCATTTTTAATGCAATGAGAATACAGAAATGAAAAGAATAAAATGATTTGACCTATGAATGAAACAATCTATTTAAAAAAATTGGAACAGCGGGAAATCAAACCGACAGCCATACGTCTGCTTATTCTAAAAACCATGATGCAGCACAAAGAAGCATTTTCACTGTTGGATTTGGAAAACGAATTGGATACGGTAGACAAATCAACCATCTACCGCACCATAACCCTTTTTTTAGCCCATCATTTGGTTCATGGCATTGATGACGGCACAGGATCGTTAAAATATGCCGTGTGCAGTAATGATTGCAATTGTGAGGTAGACGATCTCCACACTCACTTTTATTGTGAGAACTGTCATCGCACGTTTTGTATGAAAAGTATCCACGTGCCCATCGTGACACTACCTCCCGGATTCACCGTACAAAGTATCAATTATGTCCTGAAAGGTCTATGCTCGGAATGCTCTCATCAACATGTGTGACTATTGCCAAAAAAGGAAATCAATCCTAAAGCCCATTTTGAAATAATCGAATGCAGGCATCCGAATTTACAGATCGGATGCCATTCATCTAATTGTCAGTTATTCAAAGCTGTAATATCTTCTTGTATAGTGTCCGACCTTTTAATGAACATCCATCAAGAAATGCAGTATTTTTATTTGGGAGCAAGAAACTTCTTACTCAGCCATTTTCTTACGGGCTCATCATACAGTTTCAGACACAGGCAAGCCAAAATGACACTCAAAACAAAAACACCCACAGCTACATACCAAGTTTCTCCCAATGTATAAAGTTTATTCTCAATCAACCATGCGTAGAACAAATACATCAACGGATAATGTACTACATAAACCGGATAGGATATATCTCCCAAGAACTTGCATATCTTTGTAGACTGCTTATCCGTAGTAGTACCCGACGCCCCCAGCCACACAAGAAAAGGAAAAACCGCAATTACACAAAAAGCTTCATAAATACCATTCATGCAAATCGGTTCCAATCCTTCCAGATAAGGAACCGAGAACAGCGCAATCAGTATAATAGTACATATCCAAAATGCCCCATTCACCTTCATAGGCTTAAAGTTACGCGACATCAACATACCCAACGAGAATGGGAAAAGCATACGTAAGGTTCCACCTAAGAAATTCACTCCGTCGAGTGTCCATCCCACTCCCATATTCCCATAACCAGACACATTGAAAACAGCAAATGACGCTAATGCCATACCCAGCAACACAACCAGCACAGCCAATGCTTTATTAGACAAACGACGAATGAACAACGCATAAAGAATATTACCTATATACTCAAAAAACAGGGACCAGCAAGGTCCGTTCAATGGAAACATCTCACCATTACCACGAACTTCATATCCCACACCCGGCATGGCAGGAATAAAGAATATTGTACAAAGCAAAGACAACATAATCATGGAAATGGCGACATGCGTTCCATCCCATTGCACACAACCTTGAATACAGAACGTAATAGCTCCCAAAACAGCACCCATAATTACCATCGGATGAAGACGGATCAAACGGCGTTTGAAAAAGTCTTTCATAGTGAAATTCTTCCCCCAACGGTCATCATACGCATAACCGATAACAAAACCCGAAAGAATAAAAAAGAAATCCACAGCAAGATACCCGTGGTTGAGAGTCTCGATATTACCGGCACTAGCAAAAGCAAAGCCTTCAAATACATGATACCATATTACCATAAGAGCAGCGACTCCTCTCAATCCATCAAGAAGATCATAATGAGGCTTTGTATCTGTAAATGCTGCAGAAGAGATTTTTTCCATAATAAATTAATAGATTTAATAATTAATTCTTTTTAACCGTTACTAATAATGCTGCAAAGTTACACAACTTAAAGGCTTTTAAATTTGTCCTATGACAAAAAAACAGTAATACATAAATTATTTTTTAGCTCGAAGACGACTAAGTGTGGGAAGTGTTATACCCAAATAAGATGCAATATACCTTAACTTCACCCGTTGGCATATTTGAGGAAACTGTTGTTTAAACTCCTCATATCTTTCTTTTGCAGGCAAAGTCAGCCGTTCTTTGTGAGAACGATGCAAACGCCTGTACTCATTTTGATGAATAATCCTCCCCCAATTAGCCAATTCAATATTAGTCTGAAACAGCTTGGTTAAATCAACTAATGATATTTTGTAAACAACTACATCTTCAAGCGTTTCCACAAATTCCTCGCTCGGCTTATTATAGTACAACTCGTCCATACTGAAAACAATACCTCCTTCCCATGAAAAGGAGGTTGTTATTTCTTCTCCATTTACAAGCCAGAAAGAACGCGTCATTCCTTTTTCTATGAAATAAGCTGATTTACAAAATGTATTCTCCTTTATTAACTGATATTTCTTAGGGAAACGACATAAAATCATACATTTTTTCAGTTCTTGTATCGTATCTTCAGAAACCGGACACAAAGAGAGCATATTATCTATAATGTTTGTCATAAAACCTCAGTCCATTTAAAATACATATAAAAAAACACCAAATATAAACACGGGATATACCTTGTTTTCTTTTCAGCCAAAAGTACAAATATATATTGGAAAACGACATCATTTTTTCCAAATAATCGGAATTTCCAAGACCACCCCATACAAGAATGTCCATATAAGTATATGTTGAAAATTAGTTTATATCATAATTATTGCTTAACTTTGTGTAAACACATAGAGACACCATTCTATGGCAATAATCAAAGTTATACAATTGACAGACCAGCAACGCTTGCAATTAGA
>ENA-OQBV01000160-OQBV01000160.1-human-gut-metagenome-genome-assembly--contig:-NODE-160-length-39885-cov-3.899718_pt1 | contig 39885 bp, 44 predicted proteins | sample MGYA00242750_ERZ504559 | MGnify/ENA primary metagenome ERZ504559 (study PRJEB26092, sample SAMD00036230) | human gut metagenome | host: Homo sapiens | study: EMG produced TPA metagenomics assembly of... | reverse complement strand
AGCAATTGGAGCTCCATGAAATTGTGAAAAGCAAAGATTTTGGGTGCTATCAAGTCTGAAAATGGATTCAGTGAAGAGGACAAAAAAGATAAACTAATTGCAGCTACGATTTGGGATGCTTGTGCACAAATGGACAACTATCTTCAGATGGTTCTCCCAGTAAAAATACGTGAAAAACTATTTAGTGCAAATTGGGATATGCTGAGGGTGGCTGACTTCTCAGATCTTCGTGACATTTTTAATGCAGAAAATAACAGTGATGAGACTCAATTTTACCTTAAAAACTATCTTGCAAGCGCCGGATTCTACTGTGTCTAATCAAATTGATGATAGGGAAGAAGAAAATGAACGGTTTGAGTCTATCATTAACTTTCCAAATTTTCTTTTGCAGGTCAATGAAGCCATGGAGATGACTGAGACGGATCGTGATAGTGGATTAGATGATAAGCGATTCCTTGACTTATTAAAGGACAGATGGGCTAGTAAAGAAAAGGCCTTGGAGTTTATCTATGCTCTTTTGAAGTATCGGTATCTATTTGATCGTTATATTATTAAAAGAGAATATATCGGTGAATACAAGGTCGAAGGGAAATGGTCTTTACAAAAGCTCGTCATGTATGAGGATAAAAAGGGGAGAAAACCATCCTATAAATCTACTTTAGACTCAATGGATCAAGAAGAAGGAACGGATAATCAACAATTACGACTCCTAGAATCTTGCCTGCGCGTGACCTATACTTCCCCTAAGACCATGCACTGGATTGCTAGAGTCTTGACGAATGTGAATAAAGAGCAAGATGGCAAACTCCTTATCCCTACCTTAGAAAAGTATTGCTGCAAAAAAATTGAATCTTCAGATTATCGAAATCGAAGTGGATTTGGTATCGATCGGATTGTCTTTACTTATTTGGATTATCTGTTGGCGAGGGATAGAGCATCTGAATTTAGCAATTTCCAATTCCAGTTCAGAAATTCTATCGAACATTTCTTCCCTCAGCACCCTATTAACGCTGATAATTCAGTGACTGTTGAAAATAGAGATCTGTTGGGGAATCTTGCTCTCATCACTGTTTCAGCCAATTCAAAGTTTTCGAATCGGTTTCCAATTGAGAAGGTTGAGCATTTTCCAAATATAATAGAGCAAAGTCCCAAGTTGAAGGCGATGAGTGACCTGCTCAAGAAATATGATCGAAAATGGGATAATAACAGTGTCAAAGAGCACAATGCTAGCATGCTCAGTCTATTAGAAACGGAGAATAGAAAAGATACAAATAAAGTGTTAATCTTTTCAAAATAGTGAAAAGCTAAAAATTTATAGGAAAGAATGAAAACTGTAAAGATAGAAATTGCAGTTTTTCATTTTTGATAAATTGTAAAATATAGTGCAACAAAAAAACTCATAGCGTTTCATTGGTGTAAACTGTAAGTAACCACACAAACAGAACCCGAGGAAAAACTATGAGCTACTCCCATCTTACCATAACCGACCGAATAAAGATAGAAACTTACTTGGATTTAGGTTTGAAATCTTGCTAAATTGCAAGTAAACTTGGTGTCCATAAGTCTACCATTTCAAGAGAGTTAAGACGATGCCAAAATGGTTATTCCGCCGTCTTAGCACAGGAACAGTACGACCACAGGGCTAAGCAAAAGGGTCGGAAGTCTTGTTTGACACCAAAGTTGAAAAAGAAAATTGAGAAGGGGTTAAAAGCCTCTTGGTCACCTGAACAGATTTGTGGTCGCTATCAGCTTGAACAAAAGCCAATGGTAGCTTTTAAAACCATCTATAATTGGCTCTATGCTGGTTTGATTGATCCGGATTTAAGCGTCCTGCGCCGAAAGGGAAAAAGTCGACAGCCCAAAGAAACACGTGGGACATTTAGGATTGGCACGTCGATTGCCAAACGTCTTAAAGAGGTCAGGAATCGTGAGACTTTTGGCCACTGGGAGCTCGATACTGTGGTGTCTTCCAGAGGCAAAAGTAAGGGCTGTTTAGCGAACTTTCTAGAGCGAAAAACTCGTTTTTACTTAGCTTTCAAGATACCAGATAGAACAGCCAAAGCCATGTTTTCAGCTATCGAACAACTTTGTAGGCTATTTCCAAAAGAGACTCTTAAAACCTTCACTTCAGACAGGGGAAAAGAGTTTGCCTGCTATCCTCTGGTGGAGAACTTAGGAATTCCCTTTTTCTTTGCGGACGCCTATTCTTCCTGGTAGAGAGGAAGCAATGAAAACGCAAATGGCTTACTAAGAGAATATTTCCCAAAGAAAACAGATTTAGCCGCTATCTCTGAGGAGGCTTTGAACAAAGCCTTATATGATATCAATCACCGACCACGAAAATGTTTAGCTTACAGAACTGCTTGCGAAGCTCTAGAGGATGAGTTTGACTAAATGTTGCACTTATTCTTGTAATTTATCATTTTTAATCGAAATATGAATCTTTCGGGTGGGTCCTGGATGTGGAGTGCTAGTCTACGCTATTTGTTTAGTTTGCCTATGCTGGCTGTTTTGGCCTGGCGTAAGGGTGAGCTGGCAGGTGTTCTGTCTGCCATTAAGAAAGAGCCCTTGACCTGGTTGGTCTGGAGTACGGTTGGTTTTGGGCTTTTTTATGGGCCACTGTCTCTAGCGTCCATTTATGGCGAGTCCTGGTTTGTGGCGGCTACTTGGCAGATTACGATTCTAGCTGGTCTGCTCTTGACCCCTCTCTTTGGGCAGAAGGTACCTGGTAAGCAACTGCTTATGACATTGGTTATCCTTTTAGGGATTATTCTCATTCAGATTCCTTACTTTGGTAGTGGTCTTGGTAGCGGTGTGGTCCGTGCTAGTCTCTTGATTTTACTGGCCGCTTTTGCCTATCCTTTGGGCAATCGTAAGATGATGGTCCACTGTAAGCAGGATCAGCTTTCAACGACGCAGCGTGTGTTTGGGATGACCTTGATGAGTACACCTTTTTGGTTGCTTTTGTCAGTTTTTGCTGTAGCAGATGCTGGACTTCCATCAGATGGACAGATTTTACAGTCTTTAATTGTGGCTGTCTTTTCTGGAGTTGTCGCAGCCTTGCTTTTCTTCGAGGCGACTAATCTGGTTAAGCATAACCATAAGCAACTGGCAGTAGTTGAGGCTACTCAGGCTGGTGAAGTTCTCTTTACCCTCTTGGGTGGTTGCCTCTTCCTCGGAGATAGTCTACCTAGCCTTTTGGGATTCCTTGGGATTGCTATTGTAACCATTGGTATTATTGGAAATAGCCTGCTAACAGGCTCAGATTAAGCATAAGTATGAGACTTTCGAATGGCAAATTCGGAAGTTTTTTCATTTACCCTAATTGTCAAGTCAAGTGCAACAAAGATGTTCCTCTGATTAAGTGAGTATCTTTCAAGCTGTTTGAGTTAGCTCAAACAGCTTTTTTGCGGACTGATAGCCATGAATTCGTCTAGGTCTTTCATTGATAGCCTTTGTATAGTCCTCTAAAAGATTCTGATTTAGTTCTTTTAACGAACACCCCTTCGGAATGAACTCTCTTAGTAGTCCATTGAAATTCTCATTTGTACCTCGTTCATAAGATGAATAGGCATGTGCAAAATAAACATCTAATCCCTCTATCTTACTCAATGATGAAAATTCGTTTCCATTATCTGCAGTTATGGACTTAATGGGATAAAGTTTCATACACTCTAAGACTGCTTGATTGACATACTCTGCTTTCTTTTCCACGAGTTTCTTTGTGACAGCATAGCGTGTTTGTCGTTCTACCAAGGTTAGAATAGAAGGTTCTCCTATTGTCTTTCCACCCAGAACAGAATCGATTTCCCAATCTCCAAAACGGGAACGATTATTGATTTCTTCTGGCCTTTCTTCAATTGACTTTCCTAGATGTTTCTTGGTAGAGGGGCGCTTGGTAAATTTCTTACGGATCCGCACTGCTCTTGGCAAATCAATGACCTTAATCTCTAACAATCCTTGATGGATATAGTTATAGAGCGTCTTGGTTGAAGGAACAACTGCATCTACATGTTGGAGTCTATAGGTATGAACAAAGGTATCCACGCTATGCACCCTTGGTTTCTCTCTCATTGCTTCTGTAAATGCTCTCAGAAAGTCATCCGATACGGAATCCAGTTTCAAATAATAGCTGGCTTCTCTAGCATGACGATAACGGTTATGAGCAGCATCTGCATAATAGTGTTGGTAATAGACCTTTTGCCCATTTACTTTTTTCACTTGTGTTATGGAACCACGATTAATTTCACGAGTAATAGTAGAGCGATTTCTCCCTAGTCTACGAGCAATCTCAGCAGGTTTGAGTCCTACGCTTAAATAAGCTTCAATTTCCCCTCGCTCAGCTTCAGATAAGTGCTTGTATGATTGATTTGTGGTAGAATAATTAGTGGACATGTTCATCTTCCTTTATACTGTTTTTCGCAACTCTAGTATATCAGATGAACATGTCTTTTGTGTTGCACTTCATTTTACAATAGGGCAAACTATTTTTTGTCAAAATTTTCTGAATAATTCTCGTTTAAATCTTGGATTATTTCTAAAAAAATGATAAAATAGGTCTTATAATAGATAAAAGGAGTTACTATCTTGGCTAAACAATACAAAAACTATGTCAATGGTGAGTGGAAAACATCTGAAAACGAAATTACTATTTACGCACCTGCAAACGGTGAGGAACTTGGATCAGTTCCAGCGATGAGCCAAGCTGAAGTAGACGAAGTCTACGCAGCAGCTAAAGCAGCACTTCCAGCATGGCGTGCACTTTCATATGCTGAACGTGCAGCTTACCTTCATAAAGCAGCAGATATCTTGGAACGTGATGCAGAAAAAATCGGTCAAGTTCTTTCTAAAGAAATCTCTAAAGGTTTGAAATCTGCAATCGGTGAAGTTGTTCGTACTGCTGAAATCATCCACTATGCAGCTGAAGAAGGTTTGCGTTTGGAAGGTGAAGTACTTGAAGGTGGTGCGTTTGACGCTGGTAGCAAGAAAAAAATCGCTGTTGTTCGTCGCGAACCAGTAGGTCTTGTCCTTGCTATCTCTCCATTTAACTACCCAGTAAACTTGGCTGGTTCTAAAATTGCTCCTGCCTTGATTGCTGGTGACGTTGTTGCCTTCAAACCACCAACACAAGGTTCTATCTCAGGTCTTCTTTTGGTTGAAGCATTTGTTGAAGCTGGTATCCCTGCAGGTGTCTTGAACTCTATCACAGGTCGTGGTTCTGTTATCGGTGACTACATCGTTGAACACAAAGCAGTTGATTTCATCAACTTCACAGGTTCAACACCAGTTGGTGAAAATATCGGTCGTTTGGCAGCTATGCGTCCAATCATGCTTGAACTTGGTGGTAAAGATGCCGCTATCGTTCTTGAAGATGCTGATCTTGACTTGACTGCTAAAAACATTGTTGCTGGTGCCTTTGACTATTCAGGTCAACGTTGTACAGCTATCAAACGTGTTCTTGTAATGGATAGTGTTGCAGATGAATTGGTAGAAAAAGTAACTGCTTTGGTAGGTAATATCACTGTTGGTATGCCTGAAGAAAGCGCAAGCGTTACACCACTTATCGATACAAAAGCAGCTGACTTCGTTCAAGGTTTGATTAATGATGCCGTTGAACAAGGTGCTACTGCTAAAACTGAATTGAAACGTGAAGGCAACCTTATCTACCCAGCTGTCTTTGACCATGTAACAACTGACATGCGTCTTGCTTGGGAAGAACCATTTGGTCCAGTATTGCCATTCATCCGTGTATCTTCAGTAGAAGAAGCTATCAAGATTTCTAACGAATCAGAATTCGGACTTCAAGGTGCTGTCTTCACACAAGACTACCCACGTGCATTTGCAATTGCTGAACAACTTGAAGTTGGTACAGTTCACATCAACAACAAAACACAACGTGGTACAGATAACTTCCCATTCCTTGGTGTTAAAGGATCTGGTGCCGGAACTCAAGGTGTGAAATACTCTATCGAAGCTATGACTCGTGTGAAATCAACAGTATTTGATATCGCAAACTACTAAGAGTTTAGCTATTCAATCATTAAAAAGTGTAAAGAGTCCCCATTATAGGGACTCTTTTTCTTTTAAAATATGGTATAATAGAACTAAATTTCGAATATAGAGAGTTTTCTGACAATGAATAAATCTTATTTTTACTTGGTTATGAAGACGCATGAGTTAGAGGTGCCTTACACTGGGAAACTTCGTCGTGTGCGTGTTCTTCTGCCTAAGAACTATGAAACGGATACAGATCGTTCTTACCCTGTCGTGTATTTCCATGATGGTCAGAATGTTCTTTATAGTAAGGAGTCATTTTCTGGCTATTCTTGGAAGATTATCCCAACAATCAAGCGTAATCCTGATATTTCGCGTATGATTGTTGTAGCCATCGATAATGATGGTCCTGGCCGTATGAATGAGTATTCTGCGTGGAAATACCAAGAATCTAATATCCCTGGTGTTCAGTTCGGAGGCAAGGGAGTAGAGTATGCGGAGTTTGTCATGGATGTGGTAAAACCCTTTATTGACAAGGAGTACCGTACCCTCTCAGATCGTCAGCATACAGCTATGATTGGCTCATCTCTTGGTGGTAATATCACTCAGTTTATGGGGCTTGATTATAAGGAGCAGATTGGTTGTCTTGGGGTATTTTCTTCAGCTAACTGGTTGCATCAAGATGCCTTTGATCGTTACATGTCGCGTCAAAAGCTCGATGCAGATCAACGTGTCTACATTTATGTAGGGACTGAGGAAGCTGATGATACTGACAAGACCTTGATGGCTGGTAACATTAAGCAGGCTTATATTGACTCTTCATTGAGCTATTACCATGATTTGATTGCTCGTGGGGTTGATTTGGAAAATATCAAGATTCACATTCAGTCTGGTGCTGAACACAATGAAGAAGCTTGGGCTGAGAATTTACCAGACTGTCTTCGCTTTTTCGCTGAAAAGTGGGACTAGTCTATATTAACGCAAATTATTTTAATTTAGGAAAAGGTATATAAATATGAATATCGAACATCTTAGCCACTGGAGTGGTCAACTTAATCGTGAAATGTATGTTAACCGTTATGGGCACGCTGGTATCCCTGTTGTGGTTTTTGCTTCATCAGGTGGTAGCCATAACGAATACTATGACTTCGGTATGATTGATGCTTGTGCACGTTTTATCGAAGAAGGGCGCGTACAATTCTTTACGCTGTCAAGTGTGGACAGTGAAAGCTGGCTTTGTGATTGGAAAAATCCACACGATCGTGCTGAAATGCATCGTGCTTATGAACGTTATGTTATTGAAGAAGCTATTCCATTTATCAAACACAAAACTGGTTGGTTTGATCCAATGATGACAACAGGATGTTCAATGGGTGCTTACCATGCGCTTAATTTCTTCTTGCAACATCCTGATGTTTTCAATAAAGTAGTAGCTCTTAGTGGTGTCTACGATGCTCGTTTCTTTGTGGGTGAGTTTGGAGGGGATGAAGCTATTTACCAAAATTCCCCATCAGATTATATCTGGAACCAAAATGATGGTTGGTTTATCGACCGCTACCGTCAAGCTGAAATCATCGTATGTACAGGTCTTGGTGCTTGGGAACAAGATGGTCTTCCTTCTTACTATAAACTTAAGGAAGCCTTTGAACAAAAGAATATTCCAGCCTGGTTCTCTGAGTGGGGCCATGATGTCGCTCACGATTGGGAATGGTGGCGTAAACAAATGCCTTATTTCCTTGACAATATGAACCTATAATTTCTTTGTCTATCCTATCTAAATAACTATAAAAGAGGAATCACTAATGAATTATCTTGTTATTTCACCATACTATCCACAAAACTTCCAACAGTTTACAGTTGAACTTGCTAATAAGGGAATCACTGTTCTTGGTATTGGTCAAGAGCCTTATGAACAGTTAGATCAACCTTTGAAAGATGCTTTGACAGAGTACTTCCGTGTAGATAATCTGGAAAACTTGGATGAAGTTAAGCGTGCCGTAGCCTTTCTTTTCTACAAACATGGTCCAATCGATCGTATCGAATCTCACAATGAATACTGGTTGGAATTGGATGCAGCACTTCGTGAACAGTTCAATGTTTTTTGGGTGCTAAGCCAGAAGACCTTAAGAAGACTAAATTCAAGTCTGAAATGAAGAAACTCTTCCAAAAAAGCTGGTGTTCCAGTTGTGCCGGGTGCTGTCATTAAAACTGACGAAGATGTGGATAAAGCTGTGAAAGAAATCGGTCTTCCAATGATTGCTAAGCCAGATAATGGGGTTGGTGCAGCTGCAACCTTCAAACTTGAAACAGAAGATGATATCAATCATTTCAAGGCTGAGTGGGACCATGAAACAGTTTATTTCTTTGAAAATTTGTAACTTCAAGTGAAATCTGTACTTTCGATGGTTTGATTGATCATGATGGTAATATTGTCTTCTCAACAACTTTCGATTATGCCCACACTCCACTTGACTTGATGATTTACAAGATGGATAATTCTTACTACGTTCTTAAGGATATGGATCCTAAGTTACGTAAGTATGGTGAGGCAATTGTCAAAGAATTTGGTATGAAGGAACGTTTCTTCCATATTGAGTTCTTCCGTGATGGTGATGATTATATTGCTATTGAATATAACAACCGACCAGCAGGTGGCTTCACAATCGATGTCTATAACTATGCTCATTCGTTTGATTTGTACAAGGGCTATGCGGATATCGTTGCTGGTGAACCATTCCCAGCTTCTCAGTTTGAGCCACTTTACTGTTTGGCAACTTCACGTCGTGCAAGCTCTCACTATGCTTACTCAGAAGAAGAACTTTTCGATAAGTATCGTGAACAACTTAAAGTTAAGAAAATCATGCCTGCAGCCTTTGCAGAGTTGCAAGGTGACTTCCTTTATATGTTGACAACTCCAAGTCGTGAGGAAATGGAACAAATGATTGAGGACTTTGGTAAAAAAGCCTAATCTGTATATGTTAAAAGCACTTCAGAGTAAACTGAAGTGCTTTTGTAATGCCTTATTTTTCGTGGAGTTCTTGGTTTTTAAGAACCAGTTCTGATACTTTAGCGAATTTTTTAAGTTTTTTGAGATCTTCTGGATGGGTTACCAAGCTAATGACGCTACCTTCATTTCCCATACGGCCGGTACGACCTGCACGGTGAGTGTAGGCTTCACGGTCTCGAGGAATATCGAAGTTGATGACCACTTCCAGATTTTCAATATCGATGCCTCGTGCCAAGAGGTCAGTACCTAGTAAGAGTGAAATCTCATGGTTCTTGAATTTTTCCAAGATAACCTTACGGAATTTGACGTTGATGTCACTAGCCAATGATACTGCTGAAGCTCCGTTAAATTGGAGGCGCTCTTCAGTAGCACCAAGGTCAGAAAGACTGTTGAAAAAGACAAGGCCACGGAAGTCAGGAATATTGGAGAACTTACGGAGAAGTTCGACACGGTTACGTTTATCAACACTAATATAATAATGTTTAATGGTGTCTAATTCCTGATTAGACAGGTCATAAACGATAGTATTTTCGACAAGATCTTGATCGTCAATTTTGTTGGTTGCTGAAATATAGATCATTTGATGATCACGAGGAACATGGTGGCTGATTTTTGTCACAAAGTGGTATTGGCTATCACTGAGAAGCTCATCAAATTCATCGAGGACGATAGTATTGACGTTCATCATCTTGATTTTTTTGAGTTTAATCAGCTCAAAGACACGGCCAGGGGTTCCGATGAGAATTTCCGGTCCTTTCTTCAGGCGTTCAATTTGTCGCTTTTGACTAGAGCCAGAAAGGAAGAGTTGGGCAGTGAGTCCTAGTGGCTCAGCCCACTGTTTGGTTACGTCGAAAATCTGTCCAGCAAGTTCAGAATTAGGTGCTAGGATAAGCAGTTGCTGAGATTTTTTTGGCTTGAGTGAGAGGAGCAGTGGGAGAAGGTAGGCTAGAGTCTTACCAGTTCCTGTAGGACTGATACCTAGGACATTATCTCCTTCAGTGATTGGTGCAAAGAGTTCTTTTTGAATGGCAGTCTCTGTAGTGATTCCTTTTTCTTTAAGGAGGTCTTGCCATTGTTCAGGAAAGTTTTTAAACATAAAAGTCTCATTTTCTATATGGATTTGCTTTTATTATATCATGATTTAGTGTAGAATAGATAAGAAAGACTATATTAGATAGGAATTTACCATGCCTAAAAAACCGATTATTATTGGGGTTACGGGTGGCTCTGGTGGCGGTAAGACCAGTGTTTCTCGTGCCATTCTATCAAATTTTCCAGATGAGAAAATTGCTATGATTGAGCATGATTCTTATTATAAGGATCAGTCACATTTGACTTTTGAAGAGCGTGTGTCAACGAACTACGACCATCCCTTTGCCTTCGATACAGATCTTATGATTGAACACATCAATGAGCTGATTGCTGGACGTCCTGTAGATATTCCGATTTATGACTACACCCAACATACTCGCAGTGAAAAGACTTATCGTCAGGAACCACAGGATGTCTTCATTGTTGAGGGGATTTTGGTACTTGAGGATAAACGCTTGCGTGATTTGATGGATATCAAGCTCTTTGTAGATACTGATGATGACATTCGTATTATTCGTCGTATCAAGCGTGATATGGAAGAGCGTGGACGTAGCTTGGATAGTATCATTGAGCAATATATCAGTGTGGTTAAACCTATGTATCACCAGTTTATCGAACCTACGAAACGCTACGCAGATGTGGTGATTCCTGAAGGCGTCACAAATACTGTTGCTATCGATTTGATTAATACTAAGGTAGCAAGCATTTTGAAAGAAAGTCAGAAAGCCTAAGCAGGAGCTTGGCTTTTTTGGTATAATTGAAACGTTATGATTATTTTACAAGGAAACAAGATTGAGCGCTCTTTCTCAGGAGATGTGCTCTTTGATAATATTAATATTCAGGTAGATGAACGTGATCGTATTGCCTTGGTTGGCCGTAACGGTGCTGGAAAATCAACCTTATTGAAAATCTTGGTTGGAGAGGAAGCGCCGACGAGTGGTGAAATCAATACAAAACGTGATTTGAATTTGTCTTACTTGGCTCAGGATAGTCGCTTTGAGTCTAGTAATACCATCTATGCGGAAATGTTAAATGTCTTTGCAGACCTACGTGCAGATGAAAAACGTCTTCGTGACATGGAAATGAAGATGGCCGAGTTGACTGGGGCAGAATTGGACAAGTTAATGACTGACTACGATCGCCTTTCCGAGGATTTCAGACAGCGTGGTGGATTTACCTATGAATCTGATATCAGAGCTATTCTCAATGGTTTTAAGTTTGATGAAAGCATGTGGGAGATGCCTATTTCAGATCTTTCTGGAGGGCAAAACACGCGCCTGGCTTTGGCGAAAATGCTGCTTGAGAAGCCTGAGCTCTTGGTACTGGACGAACCGACCAACCACTTGGATATCGAGACCATTGCCTGGTTGGAAAATTACTTGGTCAATTATCAGGGAGCTCTAATCATTGTCAGTCACGACCGTTATTTTTTGGATAAGGTGGCGACAGTAACCCTGGATTTGACCAAACATAGTTTAGATCGTTATGTCGGAAACTATTCAAAATTCATGGATCTCAAGGCTGAAAAATTGGCTACTGAAGCAAAGAACTTCGAAAAGCAACAAAAGGAAATTGCTAAGTTGGAGGACTTTGTTAATCGTAATATTGTCCGTGCCTCTACAACTAAGCGTGCTCAAGCCCGTCGTAAACAGCTAGAGAAAATGGAACGCCTAGATAAGCCAACAGAAGGCCAGAAGTCAGCCAATATGACCTTTCATGCGGACAAGGTCTCTGGGAATGTGGTCTTGACAGTTAGAGATGCTGCTATTGGTTATGATGATGAGATTCTCTCAGAGCCTATTTCCCTGGATGTTAAGAAGATGGATGCCATTGCCATTGTGGGACCTAATGGTATCGGAAAAACAACCTTTATCAAGTCGGTAGTAGGTAAACTGCCATTTATCAAGGGAACATCAACCTATGGTGCCAATGTTGAAGTGGGGTACTATGACCAAACCCAATCTGCTTTGACACCGTCAAACACTGTTCTTGATGAGTTGTGGAATGATTTTGCGACAACTCCTGAAGTTGAGATTCGTAACCGTCTGGGAGCCTTTCTCTTCTCAGGTGATGATGTCAAAAAGTCGGTTTCCATGCTTTCAGGTGGTGAGAAGGCTCGCCTGCTCCTAGCTAAATTATCAATGGAAAACAACAACTTCCTCATCCTAGATGAGCCGACCAACCATTTGGACATTGATAGTAAGGAAGTCTTGGAAAATGCCCTCATTGACTTTGATGGAACACTTCTCTTTGTCAGCCATGACCGTTACTTTATCAACCGTGTGGCAACCAAAGTGATGGAAATTTCTGAGGATGGAGCAACCATTTATCTTGGAGATTACGATTACTACCTTGAGAAGAAGGCGGAGCTTGAAGAGTTAGCACGTCTTGAGGCAGAGGAAAATCAAGTCTCAGAGGAAGTCCAAGTAGCTTCAGCGGGAGCTAGTGATTATCAAGCTCAAAAAGCCAATCAAAAAGAGATGCGTAAACTAAGCCGACGCATAGAGCAAATTGAAAATGAGCTAGAGACTATTGAGGAACGCTTGGAGGAAATTTCTGCTGCCATGCTTGAAACAAATGATGTGGCAGAATTGTCTGACTTGCAAAAAGAGCTCGATGACTTATCAGTTTCTCAAGAGGCTCTAATGGAAGAGTGGAGTGACTTATCAGAACAAATGGAAGGTTAAGGGATGATGAGAACCTTTTCATATTTTGAGTTGTTAAAGGCTTACATTGTTGGTATAATGGTCTTAGTATATAAAAGGAGACTAACTTTATGACAAAGTAAAGAAAAAAGTGTATCGTGAACACAACATCTTTCAACATGATGGCATGGGGATCATTTGCCTTCTTCGTAATCTTGATGTTGGTAGGCCTCTATACCCTTAAAGAGCCTTTGATGGTTAAGGGTTACTACCTCATGGGATGTGTTGGCTTGATTTCATCTTCCTTTACAGTATCTAAGGTTGTCCGTGATAATCAAGAAGATGAAGAAAACTATAACAAACTCATCGCACAACAAACTTTCGAACAATAAGAAGAGAAGCCTGAAAAGGCTTTTTCTTTTTGCAGAAAATGCACAAATATTCTGACTCTTTCCTAGTGGAAGTGTTATAATGGAGTGAAGAGGGTTAGATGGTTTTGGAATGAGATAAGTCCAATTCATCAGCCTCAATGCCTTATAAGACTAATTATCGTATAAGAATGCGTTAGTGAAAAGGTAGGTAATATTATGGAATTCAAAGTGAAAGATGGTCAAATCATCTATTATCGTGATCTCGGTAAAGGCTTTCCAATTGTTTTTTTGCATGGCAATAATTTGTCAGGAAATTATTTTGGTAAGCAAGGAATTCTGTATCGAGACTATCGTTTAATTTTCATTGATAGTCGTAATCACGGCAGGTCCAGTCGTCAGAGTGTTAAGATGACCTTTGAACAGATGGCTGCCGATTTGGAGGAAATTTTGCAATATTTGAATATCAAGAAGGCTTTATTTGTCGGTCATAGTGACGGTGCCAATTTGGCTATGGTTTATGCTAGTCGTTATCCTGACCGGATTGCAGGGCTCTTACTTAATGCGGGAAATATGACCTTTAATGGGTTGACGAGACGCTCAAGATTTGCGGTCTATATACAATATCTTTGCTTAAAAGCCTTGTCACCATTTTCATCTAAAATGGATATCATGGCTCAGGTAACGGGGCTTATGCTTCATGACTTGCCACTAGATAGGGAACGTCTACATCAGGCTGCCTATCCTGTTTGGGTAGTTATGGGGCAAAGGGATGTTATCAGTATCAGGCATTCTAGGGAGATTTCGGAACTCTTTCCAATTCATAAGCTCTATGTCCAACGTCGAGAAGGGCATCGTCTAGCTCAACGTAAATATAAGATTTTCAATCAAATGATTCGTGAGCTTGTGAGAATTAGTCGAAAAGAGGTGGTGGCATGAAGCGTCTTTTAGAGAGACTTCAACCTTTAAAAGCGGCCGTTAAATCTATCTTCTTTATCTCGATTACGGTTCTTGTCGTCATAGAATTGGTTCGCCTCAAACGGACCATCACTTTAGAGTCACTTGAGTCAGCTCTGGCCGGTTTGTCTATTTGGCATCTTGTTTTGATGGCTATCATCGGACTAGTCGCTGTCTCCCCTATGCTCTTTTAATGACATCAATACTGAATAAGGAGCTAGAAACGGATTATTCCAAATCCTATATCTTAGAAACAAGTTGGGCTGTTAATACCATTAATAATTTAGCTGGTTTTGCTGGTTTGGTCGATGTGGGTCTGCGATATTCCTTTTATTCTGAGGATGGGCAGGAAAAGACGGGTGTTAAGGCACTTTCTCGTTTATTGCCTTACTTTATGTCTGGCCTATCCCTTTTAAGTGGTTTGGTATTCGCTGTCTTTTGGTTCTTCCCTCTAAGTCCGGATTTAAGAAAGTATTGGTTACTGTTATTGGGGATTTTCCTTTATCTGCCTTTTATTTTCTTTGTTTCTAGTCGTGAAAAATTAGCCTATTTTGGTCAAGTACCATTGAAAACGAGGCTAAGTCTTCTTTTAGCTTCGACAGCTGAATGGGGAACGGCCCTTGGGAGCTTTGTAAGTGTAGCTTATTTAATGGGCTTACATGTTCCTCTTTATAATCTGATTCCTCTTTATTTCCTAGCGGTTATTATTGGTATCTTCTCAATGATTCCAGGTGGGATTGGTAGTTTCGATTTGATTGTGATTACCGGTCTGACCTCTATGGGGGTTAGCAATGCTCTTGCGGTTAGTCTGCTCTTGCTCTTTCGTTTAACTTACTACGTTATTCCCTTCTTGTTAGGTGTTGTCTTCTTTTTCAAACACATGGGAGGGCGTATCAACGAGAAATACTTCAAACTTTCTTCACGAGTATTTGGTGGAACTCTCCACCGTTTTCTCGTGTATTTGCTGCGTTTTTTAGGGATTTTCTTGATTTTGTCAGCCTTAATCCCTGAACGCTTGGCAAATGTCTACTTTATTAGCAGTTTTGATCCTATTCAGGAACAGTTGATTTGGCAATTCCCAAGTATCCTATTTGGAACCCTATTCATTTTCATGGCTCGTCTCATCAGACGTCGGGTTAAGGGAGCTTTCATTGCTTCCTTAATAACCTTTGTCTTGACCTTGATTTATGTCAATCTCAATGGTATTTCTTGGGCTATGTCTTTCCTAATTGTACTTTCTTTGGTGCTTATGTTGATCATCAGAAAGAGGTTGTATCATCGTTACTTTGTTTATAGTTGGGAAGACAAAACCAAGGATTTCCTTTTCCTAGCCTTTACTATTCTGGTTCTTCTTGTTCTGGGTGGCAGCGGTTTTTGGTCTCATTTATTGCCACCTAAGAACCGGGATGTTCTTGGACATTTTGTTCATATTTGGTTTGATATTTTACTGGCATCAGTTATCATTGCAACTATTGTTTGGGGAGTCTTGAGAATTTTGGCACCCCGCAGGACTTTTGGTCAAAGTATGGATGATGAGCGCTTCACAGCTCTCCTTGAGAAATACGGAGGTGCATCAGAAAGTGCCTTGGCTTATTTACATGATAAACGCCTCTTTTGGTATCGTGTCGATGGACAAGACCAGGTAGTTTTCCAATTTGCACAAACCAGCAATAAGTGTGTGGTTATGGGAAATCCAATTGGTAATGAAAACTATTACCGAGCAGCTTGGGAATCTTTCTTGAAGACACTATCAGATTGGAATTTACAAGCCTTGTTTTATGAGGCAGACGAGAGTATTACCCTGATGCTTCATGATTATGGCTTTGATTTTATGAAATTTGGGGAAAACGCCATGGTTGATTTGACGACATTCTCTGTCGATGGTAAGCATGGTAAGAAGTTCCGTAAACCAACCAATCGTGTCGAAAAAGCAGGTTTCCAGTTTAAGTTACTTGATCCTCCATTTTCAGAGACTCAGATGCAAGAAATGAAGGCTGTCTCAGATATTTGGCTTAACGGTCGTAAGGAGAAGGGGTTCTCTCTTGGTTTCTTTGATGAAGCTTATCTGCAGCAGGCACCGATTGCTATTGTTGAGAGTGAGGATGGAGAAATTGTAGCCTTTGCTAATATCATGCCAACCAAAAACAAACGGGTGGCGACGATAGACCTTATGCGTTATGATTTTGAAAAGGCACCTGAAGGTATTATGGATTACCTCTTTGTCAAACTCTTCCAGTATTTCCAAGCGGAAGGAAAGCAATACTTTGATATGGGAATGGCTCCACTCGCGAATGTGGGTACTGAAGAAGATAGCTTCTTGGAAGAGAAGGTTGCCAATTTGGTCTATGTCTTTGCACAGCGTTTTTACTCTTTTAGTGGGCTCCAACGTTATAAGGAGAAGTTCTCTCCAATATGGTCTCCAAAATACATTGTTTATCCTAAACGAACTTGGCTCTTGTTTGATATGATTGCCATTTTAAGGATTGATAATCGTAAAATTGAAGACAGATTGAAGAAAAGACGTCTTTGGAAATAGATATAAAAAATAGCGAAACCCCAGGGTTTCGCTATTTTGCTATGTTCTAAAATTATTTCTCAATTCTGCTTTTGATTTAGTATCTGCGTATTCTTCAGCAATCTCACTTGAGAGAATGTCATCGTAACTTGGCAATTCAATGTCTTGGCCATATTTTGTTACGAAAGGGGCAGTTGTAACCAAACGGTAGGCAAGGTTGGCGTTACGAGAAAGAATTGTCCATGGAAGTAGCTACCAATAAATCATTTTTGATCAGTGGACACCCTCAGTTACCATCTTTCCTTGTTCATTTAACCATTACCGTATGACCACTTTGCCAAGTGGTTTTTTCATCATCAGAAAGGAAGGTACGCCCTTGGTGATTTCAAACCATAGTAAGTTTCATCAAACTCTTCGTTATGGATTTTGATATCACCAATGTAACGGTTATTTTCTTGATTAAGGGTGTAGTGACCCATGACGCCGATACCATCAATACGGACACCGTTAGCCTGGATGTAATATTGTCCAAGAAGTTGGAAACCACCACAGATGGCTTAGGATTACTTTATTATCTTGGATGAATTGACCAATGGCATCACGTTTAGAGGGGAGATCTTTGGCAACGATAGATTGTTCGTAGTCTTGACCACCTCCAAAGAAGACCATGTCGTAGTGGTCCTTGTCGAAGTCATCACCAACTGAAACGATGTCGAAGGTCATCTTAGCACCAAGTTTTTCCCCCACGTATTTGATCATAAGGACATTACCGTTGTCACCGTAGGTATTGAGCAGATTACCATAAAGGTGGGCAACGTTTAGGTCGTAGGTGTAGTCACGATTTTCTGGAGATTTGAGTGAAGTATAGGTCATTAGTTCATCTCCTTTCCGACAGCATGACGTTGAGCAAGAATATCACGGAATTCAAGCATGGCAGTATAGGTCGCTAAGATATAGGCATGGTCACAATCTTGTTTTCAATCAAGGCCATAATATCTTCAAGTTTTTCTGCTTGCGTAATCTTATCCTCTGGATAGCCAGTCACACGAAGGCGGCGAGCAATTTCAGAATGGCGAACACCACCAGCATTAATCTCAGGGATATCCATCTCGAGAATGCTTTCAAAGTTGGCATCCCAAATCCAGCTGGTGTCAATACCATCAGCATAGTTAGCATTAAGAAGGACTGACAAGCTAAATGGATAATCTGCAAGTTTAATCATGTCAAGAGCTTGGCTGGCTCCTACGGGATTCTTAATTAGTACGAGGGTACATGATTTGTCACCAATCTTAAAAGTTTCTTGGCGTCCAAAGACAGCACGGCTCTTATCAAAACCAGCTTTGATTTGCTCTGGAGCTACTCCGAAGAATTCAGCGACAGAAACAGCAGCAAGGGCATTGTAGATGTTATAAAGACCACCGACATTAATCTTGTAATCTTGTCCATCAATAACAAATTCAGAAGTAGTGTTGGTGATTTTAGTCAACTCTGTCAGCTTATAATCTAATTCTGGACGGTGGAAGTCGCAGTTAAGGCACACATAGTCACCCAAGTTAGCGTAAGTATTAAGGCGATACTGAAGAATACTCTCACATTTAGGGCAGACAATGCCTTCAGTATTATAATGTGCCAGCTCTGGATCATGCTTTTCAGTGTCAAAACCGTAGAATCGCACGGGATTGACTACTTCTTTAGAATTGAAAAGAGGACTGTCTCCATTAGCCAAAATAGTAGCCTCAGGCGCCTTAGCAGCACCATCTAAAATCATCTGATAAGTAGTATAGATTTCACCATAGCGGTCCATTTGGTCACGGAAAATATTTGTGAAAACAAAAAGACTTGGAGTGATGTACTCAGTGATTTTTGGGAAGGCTGGCCTCGTCAATTTTCCAAGACAGCGATTTTCTTACCAGACTTGGCTTTTTTAGCTGTTAGGAAAGTAGAAGTGATCCCTGTGATCATGTTGGCCCCACTAGGATTGGTCACAATCTCCCCAAAATGCTTCTTTAAGAATACCTACTGTCAAAGCTGTTGTAAGAGTCTTACCGTTGGTTCCAGTGACAACGACAATTTCGTAGTCCTTGGCTAAAGTGTCTAAAATATCTTTGTCAAATTTAAGGGCAATTTTTACCAGGCAGGGTTGAACCACGTCCCAATTTTGAAAGGACGAATGGCTAGCTTTACCCGCCAGAATTCCCATGGTAGTTTTCATAGTCATGAACTTTATTTTATCACAAAAGTAGTGATTGTAGTCTCAAATAGTTAGAATTCGTGGTATAATAGAAACTGTTTAAAAATTAAAAGAAAGTGTGATATGTATGGGAATACTTTCGTCCATTGATATTGATTTTTGGCGGTCACTCTTTGATAGTCCGCTGAAAGTTATCGTCAATAGTTTGGACATATTGATTGTTGCTTTTTTAATTTATCGCTTTATTAGAGCTCTACGAGGGACAAAAATTATGACCCTTGTTCAAGGGTTGTCTTATTTATTTTAGTCAAACTGATTTCTGATTTTATAGGCTTCACGACGATTTCTTATTTGATGAATCAGGTCATCAACTATGGAGCCATTGCGGCGGTTGTGATCTTTGCGCCAGAGCTTCGTTCTGCTCTTGAAACCTTTGGACGTACGCCTCAGCATTTTTTGCAAAATAAAGAGGTTAGCTCAGACGAGAAGTTGGTTCAAGCCTACGTTAAAGCTGTTAAGTACATGAGTCCTCGTAAGATTGGGGCCTTGGTTTCTATTGAACAGACTCAGACCTTACAAGAGCAGATTGCGACTGGGATTCCACTTGATGCGGTGGTGACTGGGGAACTTTTAATTAATATTTTCATCCCAAATACACCGCTTCATGATGGGGCAGTTATCATCAGAGATAACAAGGTTGCGACGGCTTGTTCTTATCTGCCATTGACGGAATCTAATAAGATTTCCAAAGAGTTTGGAACTAGGCACAGAGCTGCCATTGGTCTTTCAGAACAAACAGATGCGCTTACCTTTGTTGTTTCTGAGGAGACTGGTGCGATTTCTATTGCTTACAAGGGAAATTTCATCCATGATCTTTCTGTTCAAGAATTTGAACAAGAGTTGAGTCTTATCTTGTTGAAAGAACAAGAACCACGTCAGTCATTCTTCCAACGTTGGATGGGAGGTAGCAAAAAATGAAGCGTTTTGTAAATTTCTTTAAAAACGATCGTTTATGGCAGATGCTAGTTGCTCTCTTCTTTGCTGTGGTACTCTTTTTCACGGCATGGTCGGGAAATACGCAAAATAAAAACAATAGCTCAAGTGCATCTAATACCTTTACACAAACCGTTGAGTCGGTTCCTGTGGATATTAAATATGATAGTGATAAGTACTTTATCAGTGGTTATTCCTATGATGCCGAAGTCTATTTGACAGCGACAACACAGCTGGCTTTAACGACTGAGACAAGTAGTGATACACGTCACTTTAAATTAGTTGCTGATTTGTCGAATCTGGGTCAAGGAACCAGTCGAGTACCTATTCAGGTTAAGGATCTTCCAGCCGGAATGTCTGCGCAAGTATCGCCATCAACCTTGACGGCGACTATTGGTAAAAAAGCCAGCAAGACCTTTGACGTCGTAGCTAACATCACATCAGATAAGTTGGCAAATGGCTATGAAGTTAAAAAAGTTAGCCTGGATGCAACCAAGGTAGAGGTGACGTCGAGTGAAGATATCATTAACCAGATTGATCATGTTCAAGCAGTATTGGAAGGCGATTCCAACCTGTCTGAAGATTATGATGGGAACTTGGTCCTTCAAGCAGTTTCGACAAATGGAACAGTCCTAGCAAGTTCTATCTCACCAGCTAAGGTACACGCCAAGATTAATTTGAGAAAATTAAGCAAATCTGTTCCTGTCAAGGTTGAACTGACTGGAGATAAGGCTAGCAATGTGTCTAATATCAGCTATAGCTTTGATCGTGGGCATGTGACTATCGTTGGTAGCCAAGAAGCTATGGATAAGATTGATAGCATCACAGTCCCTGTGGACATTAGCCAAGTGACTAAGGATACTTCAAAAACAATAGACCTTAAGGCAGAAGGTGTTACGGTTCAGCCTGGCACTGTTAAGGTTAACTTAAAAGTCACGCAAAAATAGGGGAGTTACATTTTCCCCAAATTCATGTATAATGGATGGGACTGAGAGGGCCTAATCTCATAAAAATGTAACCAATTAAAAATGTTTAAAATCAAGGGTTGAAAATATTGGCGAAATCTTATAAAGTTAGATTATCTAGATAGATTTCACTAGATTGACTCTTGCTAAACAGCATCACAGTTTAAGGAGGATTTAGTGCTCAAGCACTAATAATAAAATTATGGGTAAATATTTTGGAACAGACGGTGTTCGTGGAGAAGCAAACGTTGAACTTACGCCTGAATTGGCCTTTAAATTAGGTCGTTTTGGTGGTTATGTGCTTAGCCAACATGAGACTGGCCGTCCTAAAGTTTTTGTGGCACGTGATACACGTATTTCTGGTGAGATGTTGGAATCTGCCTTAGTAGCAGGTTTGCTCTCAGTGGGTATTGAAGTCTACAAACTTGGAGTACTTGCAACACCTGGTGTCTCATATTTGGTTCGTACAGAAAATGCAAGTGCCGGTGTTATGATTTCAGCCAGCCATAATCCAGCTCTTGATAATGGCATCAAGTTCTTTGGTGGTGATGGCTTTAAATTGGATGATGCGCGTGAAGCGGAAATTGAAGCCCTTCTCGATGCTGCAGAAGATACGCTTCCACGCCCTTCAGCTGAAGGACTTGGAACCCTTGTGGATTATCCAGAAGGTCTTCGTAAATACGAAAAATTCTTGGTGGCTACAGGTGTTGACCTCGGTGGCATGAAAGTTGCCTTGGATGCGGCTAATGGAGCAGCTGCGGCATCTGCACGTAACATTTTCCTTGACTTGAACGCAGAAATCTCTGTTATTGGTGACCAACCTGATGGCCTTAACATCAATGCTGGTGTTGGTTCGACACACCCAGAGCAGTTGCAAGCCTTGGTTAAAGAAACTGGCTCAGCTATTGGTCTTGCCTTTGATGGTGATAGTGACCGTCTCATCGCTGTTGATGAAAATGGCGATATTGTTGATGGTGATAAGGTGATGTATATCATTGGTAAACATTTGTCTCAAAAAGGCGAGTTGGCTAAAAATACTATTGTAACAACAGTTATGTCAAAACCTTGGTTTCCACAAGGCACTTGACCGTGAAGGCATTAACAAGGCAGTGACTGCTGTTGGTGACCGTTATGTTGTCGAAGAAATGCGTAAAACGGCTACAACCTTGGTGGTGAACAGTCTGGACACGTTATTATCATGGATTACAACACAACTGGTGATGGTCAATTGACAGCAATCCAATTGACTAAAGTCATGGTTGAAACAGGTAAGAGCTTGTCTGAATTGGCTTCAGAAGTGACTATCTATCCACAAAAATTGGTTAATATCCGTGTGGAAAATAGCATGAAAGATAAGGCTATGGAAGTTCCTGCAATTGCGGCTATCATTGAAAAAATGGAAGCTGAGATGGCTGGAAATGGCCGTATCTTGGTTCGTCCAAGTGGTACAGAACCTCTCCTTCGTGTTATGGCAGAAGCACCAACAGATGATGAAGTGAACTACTACGTTGATACGATTGCTGATGTTGTTCGTGCAGAAATTGGATTGGACTAAGTATGATAGCTAAACTGAGAGCCTTCATGGCTACCGAAGTTTTCAAGTACCTTTTCTTTGGTGTCTTGGCAACTTTGGTCTATATGGTCAGTCGTACTTTGATTTTCCAGTTTACCCAACAAGGAACACTTTCAGCAGTCTTAGCAAATGCGATTGCCATTATCTTTGCCTTTTTTACAAATGACATGTTTGTCTTTAATCAGGAAAAGACAGGTATGGTCACGCGCTTTGTTAAGTTCGTGGGAGCCCGCCTCTTGACCTTGGTTTTAGATTTGGCTCTGGCCTATTTCTTGGTCGATACCTATCCAGAAATTATTGGTCAATTTGTTGGTCATAGTCATGCTTGGGTAAACGGTATCGAGAGCCTCTTCTCTCAGGTCCTTATCATTGTATTGAACTACATTATTTCTAAATTTTTCGTCTTTACAGGCGAGAAAGTATAAGCAAAAAGGAAGTTGTTAGGAAATGTGTTAAAACCATTTCTTACCAACCTCCTTTTTTGATATAATTGAAGAGACTTAAAAAAAATAGAAAGATGAAACATGTACGTACAATTATCTCAACGCCTCAAGGACGTAGCAACCTACGTTCCGAAAGGCGCAAAACTCTTGGATGTAGGCAGTGATCATGCCTATCTTCCGATTTATTTACTTGAAAAAGGTTTGATTACTTCAGCTATTGCTGGTGAAGTGGTAAAAAGGCCCTTATGAATCTGCTCTTGCTAATGTCTCAGCTTCTGGTTTCCAAGATAAAATCGACGTGCGCTTGGCTAATGGCTTGGCTGCCTTCGAACCTGCTGATGAGGTAACAACTATCACGATTTGTGGCATGGGAGGACGTCTTATTGCGGATATCCTAGATGCTGGAAAGGACAAACTAACAGGCGTAGACCGTCTGATTTTACAACCAAATAATCGTGAAGATGATCTCCGTATTTGGTTGATGGAAAATGGTTTTGAGATTATTGCCGAATCCATCATGACTGAAAATGGCAAATACTACGAAATCATGGTGGCAGAAGCTGGACATATGAGCCTTTCAGACAAGGAAGTGCGTTTTGGTCCTCATCTCATGAAAGAACAATCTCAGGTTTTCCAGCTCAAATGGCAGCGAGAAATCAATAAACTTGAGATTGCCTTAGGATCCATTCCTCTTGCCAATCAGACTGACCGTGCAGCTATTGAAGATAAAATTCAAACCATTAAGGAGGTTTTGAACCATGTTAGCTAGTGAACTTATCAAGACTTATGAGGAATTTTGTCCACAGGAGCTTTCCATGGAAGGTGATGTGGTTGGCTTGCAAATTGGCAGTCTGGATAAGGAGATTCAGAAGGTCATGGTTACCTTGGATGTTCGTGAAAATACAGTAGCTGAAGCTATTGAAAAAGGTGTGGACCTTATCATTGCTAAACACGCTCCAATTTTCCGTCCAGTTAAGGATTTGGTCTCTTCGCCTGACCGAGATATTTTGCTTGACCTGGTTAAGCATGATATTGCAGTCTATGTGAGTCATACTAATATTGATGTTGTCAATGATGGGCTTAATGATTGGTTTTGTGACATACTTGACATTAAAGACACCACTTATTTAACACAGACTTCTGAAAATCATGGAATCGGTCGAGTGGGTGATATCGTGCCACAGACCATTGAAGAACTTGCTCTTAAAGTAAAAGCAGTTTTTGGCTTGGACAGTGTTCGCTTGGTTCGTTATGACCATAATAATCCTCTTGTTAGCCGTGTGGCTATTTGTGGGGGTAGTGGTCAAGGATTTTACAAGGATGCTTTGAAAAAGGGCGCACAAGTCTTTATCACTGGTGATGTTTACTACCATACAGGACAAGAAATGATTACTAATGGTCTCTTGGCAATTGATCCTGGGCACCATATCGAAGCCCTTTTTATCTCAAAGATTGCTGAGAAACTTGAGGCTTGGAAACGTGAGCATGATTGGAATGTGACCATACTTGAGAGTCAGTCCTCAACTAATCCTTTTGATCATTTGTAGGAGGATGTGTCTTTGACTTGGCTTTTACATCAAAATGTGGTCTTTTTGGCCTTGCTTGCTGGTCTTTTTACTTGGGGCTGTACCATTGTCGGATCGGCCATTGTTTTCTTCTTCAAGAATATTAGTCGTAAATTGTTAGATATCATGATGGGCTTTGCGGCTGGTGTCATGATTGCGGCCTCTTTTTGGTCACTTTTGGATCCCTCTTTAACTTATGCGACTCAAAATGGCTATGGGAAATGGTCCTGGTTCCCTGCGGCAGCTGGCTTCTTGCTTGGTGGTGTTGCCCTCCGTTTAATTGATGCCGTCGTTCCTCATTTGCATTTAGGAAATGACATCTCAAAAGCAGAAGGGATTCAACCTCGTAAGAAAAAGTTGTCTAAAACAGCCTTGCTCTTTTTTGGCTATCACGATTCATAATTTTCCAGAGGGATTGGCGGTTGGTGTTACCTTTGGTGCCCTAGCTGGTGGGAATATGACACTTGCTGGTCTCATGGGAGCCATTGGTCTAGCTATCGGTATTGGTTTGCAGAATGTCCCTGAAGGTGCAGCCCTCTCTATTCCTATTCGAGCAGATGGAAAATCTCGTATCAAGGCCTTTTATTGGGGATCTATGTCAGCCATCGTGGAGCCTATAGGGGCTGTTATGGGAGCTGCTCTTGTTATGTGGATGATGGCGATTATTCCTTATGCTTTGGCTTTTGCGGCTGGTGCCATGATCTTTGTGGTAACGGAGGAATTGATTCCTGAATCACAAACCAATGGAAATACTGACGTCGCCACCTTAGGGCTCATGGTTGGCTTTGTTGTTATGATGGTCATGGACGTGGCCTTAGGTTAAAAATACTAGAGAGCTGTGCCTATTGATATAGGACTCAGCTCTTTTCAAATAGATGGAGTAAAAATGAAAATTGCAATTGTTGGTGCAGGTATCGTCGGTTCAACGGCTGCCTACTACTTATCAAAAGAAAAAGACGTAGAGGTTACAGTATTTGATCATGGTCTTGGGCAAGCAACTAAGGCGGCAGCAGGGATTATCAGCCCCTGGTTTTCCAAGCGTCGTAATAAAGCCTGGTATCGAATGGCCCGTTTGGGAGCCGATTTTTACCAAGATTTAGTTTCAGATCTTGAAAATGATGGTTATGACACGAGCTTCTATGATCAGTCTGGTGTAGCCCTTCTCAAGAAAGATGATAGTAAGTTGGACGGTTTGTATCAGCATGCAGAAACTAGGCTAGAAGAATCACCCATTATTGGTGAACTCTCTATAAAAAATGCTGCCGACCTCCCTGAATTTACTGGATTTGACCGTTATCTCTATGCTTCTGGAGGTGCCAGAGTGGAGGGGGCAGAATTAACATCTACTTTGATTGAGGCCTCTGGTTTTGAAAAGGTAGAGGGTCTAGTCATACTATCTCCTCTTGATAATGGCACTTACGAGATTAATGGGCAAACTTTTGATAAGGTCATTCTCGCTTGTGGTGCCTGGCTAGGTCAAACACTCGAGCCCCTTGGTTTTGACGTAGATGTTCGCCCCCAAAAGGGGCAATTGCGCGACTATTTCTTTGAGGGCATGGATACTGGTAGATTACCTGTTCTGATGCCAGAGGGCGAATTGGATGTCATTCCTTTTGCTGGTGGAAAGATTTCGGTAGGGGCCAGCCATGAAAATGACCAAGGCTTTGATTTGACAGTTGATGAGACTGTACTTGCAAGTCTGGAGGAAGAGGCTAAGACCTATTTCCCTGACTTAAGTACGGCCAAGTCCTTCTCAGAACGTGTGGGAACTAGAGCCTACACGAGTGATTTCTCACCTTTCTTTGGAGAAGTTCCAGAGCTTGAGGGTGTCTTTGTCGCCTCTGGTTTAGGATCTTCAGGACTTACGACAGGGCCACTTATTGGAAAAAATTTGGTTGATTTGGTTATGAACCGATCTGGTAGTTTGGACAGTGCAGATTATCCAGTGGCTCAGTACGTTAAGAAAAAAGACTAATAGTATTAAAGCCCTCCAATATATTAAGATTTATGAATCAGTTAGCTATTTCTCCTTATTGAGGGATGCTAACTGATTCTTTTTATTAGAATTTCTTTGCATCTATTTCTTATTTGATTAGAAAATGATAAAATAGTAACTGTTCATTGATTGTAGGTGAATACTAATAAAAAAGGGGAGGGACTATGTTCCAAAAAGTTAAAGTATATGTGACAGTCATTGTTACTTTGCTAGCCATAAGTTTAGGCCTGTCTGTCAAAGCAGGGGCAGCAGAAGACTTGGCTGTGACAAAGACAAGTATTGTTCTAGAAAGTTATGAGTTTGGACCGGCTGTAACCAAAGTCATTTTTGAATTTAATCAGAAGGTCACGCCAGAGGTTGTCCACAGCTCAACTCAGGTTACAACAGCAGGGGTCAGTCGTCAGGTAACGAACTCTTATGTTTCTGATGATAAGGGGCATGTGGTCTATTATGACAATAGCAAGTACGTGACGCTTGAATTGAGCCTACCGTCTTATAACCGCTACAACATGGGTGGGAATGCTGAACCTATGTATTTCAACCTTTCTACTTGGACTAACCAATGGCTGGAAAGTTACATGGTATCAATGAAAGACTTGTCAGTAGTGGCAGAAGGTAGTAGTCAGTCACAGATGGTTTCATCTGAACAAGATGCTATCAACAATCGTTTGATGCCAACGACGGAGGTTTTCGACGAGCGCGGACAGGTAGGTAACATGCAGTATGCGGCTTATAGTGCCCAGACTGGTACTGGGAATAGCACCAAACCATTGATTGTCTGGCTACACGGCATTGGTGAAAGAGGGACAGACATGAATATTCCGCTTCTTTCAAATGACGTCTATGCGCTTACCCAGCCTGATATTCAAGGCCATTTCTTAACAACTGGTGATCAGGCGCGTGGGGTTAATGTTCTAGCTGTTCAAACGCAGACACCTTGGGGGTCGGATAACGCAGCCCAACTCAAAGAGACCATTGATACCTACCTAGCTAATCACCCTGAGGTAGATAAGGGACGAATCTATCTTGCGGGAGTTTCAAATGGTGGTGGTATGGTCTTGACCATGGGAGCAACTTATCCAGATTATTTTGCAGCTCTCATTCCAATTGCAGCGCCACTAACCGTTGACCAATCTGGAATTGATAAACTGAAGAACCAGCCTATGTGGTTGATTCACACAAAGGCAGACGCAACAGTCCAACCAGAAAATAGTGTCTTGCCTTTATATAAGAGCTTGATTACCTCCGGAGCTACTAACAAGTGGTTCTCATACTTTGAAACAGCTACTGGGACTGATCTTCCTGGGACAGAGTATGATGGGCATTGGGCTTGGATTTATTTCTTCCATGACCAGGTGATTGGCGTTCAGCATCCTGAAAATACGAAAAATTGGGATGGTTATAGTGGTATGGTAGCCACTGACCCAACCTATGGCGGTGGCTCTCGAGCTAGTGTCAATGGGCAAACCTATAACAGTATCTTTGACTGGATGAGTGCACAAAGGCACTGAAGAAGATGATGATTACGCTTTCTAAGGAAAGTGCTACAAGAGGTTATCTTCAATCTAAAAGGGTTTCAATCGAAATCCTTTTTGATTGGATTAAGAAAAATGGACACTTGTGATTTTCTTAATGAAAGCTTAAGAACATAGGGTTTACCGTGACAAGAGGGCTGAAAAATGCTAAAATATAGATAATATATTAGAGAAAAAAGGAGCCTTCTTATGAAAGGTATTATTCTTGCAGGCGGTTCAGGGACACGTTTGTATCCATTGACACGTGCTGCATCAAAACAACTGATGCCGATTTACGATAAACCAATGATTTACTATCCACTCTCAACGCTTATGTTGGCTGGTATTAAGGAAATTCTCATCATCTCAACGCCACAGGACCTTCCACGTTTTGAAGAGCTTCTTGGTGATGGTTCTGAGTTCGGTATTTCACTTTCTTACGCAGTACAACCAAGTCCAGATGGATTGGCTCAAGCCTTTATCATTGGTGAAGACTTCATTGGTGACGATAGTGTTGCACTTGTCCTCGGGGATAACATTTTCCATGGCAATGGTCTTTCTGCCATGCTTCAACGTGCTGAAGCTAAGGAAAAAGGTGCCACAGTCTTTGGTTATCAAGTTAAGGACCCAGAACGTTTTGGAGTTGTTGAGTTTGACGACAATATGAATGCCATCTCTATCGAGGAAAAACCTGAGCATCCAAAATCAAACTTTGCTGTAACTGGTCTTTATTTCTATGACAATGATGTTGTGGAAATTGCTAAAAACATCAAGCCAAGCCCTCGTGGCGAACTTGAAATCACGGATGTTAACAAGGCTTACTTAGAACGTGGAGATCTCTCTGTTGAGCTTATGGGACGTGGCTTTGCTTGGTTGGATACAGGCACTCACGAAAGTCTCTTGCAGGCTGCTCAGTACATCGAAACAGTTCAACGTTTGCAGAATGTCCAAGTAGCTAACCTTGAAGAGATTGCCTATCGCATGGGTTATATCACTAAAGAACAGGTTCTTGAATTGGCACAACCACTTAAGAAAAACGAATACGGACAATATTTGCTCCGTTTGATTGGAGAAGCATAATGACTGAACAATTTTTTGGTAAAGAACTAGCTGCCCGCAAGATTGATGCTATCCCAGGTCTGCTTGAATTTGATATTCCTGTTCATGGAGATAACCGTGGATGGTTCAAGGAAAACTTCCAAAAGGAAAAGATGTTGCCACTTGGTTTTCCAGAGTCATTCTTTGCAGAAGGAAAATTGCAAAATAACGTTTCTTTCTCACGTAAAAATGTTTTGCGTGGCTTGCACGCTGAGCCTTGGGATAAATACATCTCAGTAGCAGATGAAGGAAAGGTTCTTGGAACTTGGGTTGACCTCCGTGAAGGCGAAACGTTTGGGAATACTTACCAAACTGTTATTGATGCCTCAAAAGGAATCTTTGTTCCTCGTGGTGTTGCCAATGGTTTCCAAGTTTTGTCTGACAAAGTGTCATATAGCTACCTCGTAAACGATTACTGGGCACTTGAACTTAAACCTAAATATGCCTTTGTCAACTACGCTGACCCAAGCCTTGATATCAAGTGGGAAAACTTGGAAGAAGCAGAAGTCTCAGAAGCAGATAAAAATCACCCATTGCTCAAAGACGTTAACCCCCTCAAACCAGAGGATTTGTAAAAATATAGCTCTTGAAACAATTAAGAAAAATCATTATATAGTTTTTAGCTTTGTTATAAAACGAGCGAAGCGAGCTATATGATTAGCTTTCCGCCGTGAGAAAAGCACCTGAATCATTGTGTTTCAGGTGCTCGGAAGTTTTGAGACATCAGGCTCAAAACTTAGTCATGGAACTTCTTCGAAGTTCGCTGACGTCCGTACTCACCTAAGGAAAGCTAAAAAAGATTGATTTAAGGAACGATTAAGAAAAATAATATTTTTTGGAGAAAAAATGACTGAATATAAAAATATCATCGTAACTGGTGGCGCAGGTTTCATCGGTTCAAACTTCGTACACTATGTCTACAACAACCATCCAGACGTACATGTGACTGTCCTTGACAAACTCACTTACGCTGGTAACCGTGCCAATATTGAAGAAATCCTTGGTGACCGTGTTGAATTGGTTGTTGGTGATATTGCTGATGCTGAATTGGTTGATAAATTGGCTGCTAAGGCTGATGCTATCGTTCACTATGCGGCTGAAAGCCACAATGATAATTCATTGAACGACCCATCACCATTTATCCACACAAACTTCATTGGTACTTACACACTCTTGGAGGCTGCTCGTAAATACGATATTCGTTTCCACCACGTGTCAACAGACGAAGTTTATGGTGACCTTCCATTGCGTGAAGATCTTCCTGGACACGGTGAAGGTCCTGGTGAAAAATTCACAGCAGAAACAAAGTACAACCCTTCATCACCATACTCATCAACTAAGGCTGCTTCAGACCTTATCGTTAAAGCATGGGTGCGTTCATTTGGTGTTAAGGCAACTATTTCAAACTGCTCAAACAACTATGGACCATACCAACACATCGAAAAATTCATCCCACGTCAAATCACCAACATCTTGTCAGGAATTAAACCAAAACTTTATGGAGAAGGTAAAAATGTCCGTGACTGGATTCACACTAACGACCACTCAACTGGTGTTTGGGCTATCCTCACTAAAGGCCGTATCGGTGAAACTTACTTGATTGGTGCTGATGGTGAAAAGAATAACAAGGAAGTTCTTGAACTCATCCTTGAAAAAATGGGTCAACCAAAAGATGCTTACGATCGTGTAACAGACCGTGCTGGTCATGATTTGCGTTACGCTATTGACTCAACAAAATTGCGTGAAGAACTCGGTTGGGAGCCACAATTTACAAACTTTGAATCAGGTTTGGAAGAAACAATCAAGTGGTACACAGATCACCAAGACTGGTGGAAAGCCGAAAAAGAAGCTGTTGAAGCTAACTACGCTAAGACACAAGAAGTGCTTAAATAATTGGAAAATCTATCACTTCCAAGCTAGTGATAGATTTTTCTGTTAAGAACTGTTAGGAGAGATGATGAATAGAAAAGAATGGATTGAATATTTTGAAGCGATTAATAATCGTAAGCCCACTATTCAGGAGTGTCAGCAGGCCCTTCTAAATGGTGAATTTGTTATGGAAGGAAAACAAGCTACTTTTTCCAACAATGGAAATTCCGTGACTGAAGGAGCCATGCCTTTTCCAAATCAAATGACTGGTCAAATGGTCAACCCAGCTTATTCACAACAAATGGTCTTTGTTAAGAAGAAAAAGTTTGGCAAGAAGACTTTTATTGGTCTTGGGATTGCTTTATTTCTTGTTGTAGCAACAAGTCTTGGCCTCTTTTTGTTTTCTTCCAAAGGAACAAACTTGGGAGGTTTGTGGGTAACTAATGATAATGTTGGTTTGGTTTATGATTTAAGTGGGAAGAAGTCAAAACTTGTTGCAGGCTATAGGGAAGAAGAAATCAAAGAAATCTCTATTGGTAATAAAGTTAGACAGGAGTTTGAAGCACGTTTAGAAGATGTCAGTAATTCAAAACTAAAAACGATTGCTGATTTTGACAAGAAATATCAATTACAGACCAAAGAGATAATACTGGTTAAGACGAAATGGGAATGGTTTGGATACTATAATCTGATTCAGAAAGATGGGACAAACTTAGTTCTAGATTTATTCTTATCAGACCTCTACTACGGATCAAGAAGTACCAAAGATTTAAAAAAGAAATGTCTTTTTCATAAGGCAGAGGTTCCAAAAGCCTTTGTTGGAAAATGGAAGACATATGATGATGAAGATGAATCAGAAGGAGAATTGACTATCTCTGAAAATGGTGTTATGACTACAGATTCTGATGATATAGATATCTTAAATGTTAAGCCTTTAGATATCTTAATTGCTAAGCCTTTAAAAGAATATCTGGCGGATCAATCAGGCAGCGTAGATAATGATAAGGTGCAAAAAGAGTTTGCTAAAATACAGAAGTCTCTTAAGTCATATGGTTATCAGGCTAAGAGTGTTAATGACATCTACCACAATGCGAGAAAGTCATACTATTATGTCGTTGTAGATGGTGGCAAGCGCATTATTGTCTTGGAGGATAGTTCCAACCTTCCCTCCATATGGGGTTATATTGAAAGAGAAGACAAATAGTAATTAGGATACCTCTAGAAGGTAAGAAGTACCTAGATAAGATGCAGAATCCTATCATTCCTTTGGGAGTGATGGGCTTTTTTTACTAGTAAATATGATATTAACTTATAACAGTGATACAATTAATTACATAAATGTTACAATAATTACATAAAAATACTTGATTTTTGTAACAAAATAGATATATTAGAAATATAGAAAAGAGGTTTATGAAAATGAAAAGTAAAGTTATCCGTGTTTGTTCCCTTGTTTTGTTGTCTGTAGCTGTTTCTACAGCACTTGTCGGATGTGGCTCTAAGTCAGAAAAAGACACTGCAGCATCATCTACAACGTCAACTTCTAAAGTAGTGAAGTCCTCTGCTAAAACAAAAACATCTGAGAAGAAGCCTGCTAAAAAGGCTAAGACAGAAGCTTCAGCTTCAAAGGATTCTCAAGGTCAAGAAGAGGCGAGTGCTCCTGAAGCTAGCTCTTCAAAAAATCAAGCTACAGAAGGAACTGATGGTCAAGTAGGAACAAGTGGTAGTGCTGCTTCTGAGTCAAACAAGTCTAGTCAAGCAACAGCTGATACTCAAAGTGATGCTCCTGTCCCAGCAGCTTTGGTTGGAACTTGGACAGGTACTAGTCCTCAAGCAACAGACATTAGTTTTACAGTTGATGCTGATGGCAACATCACTTCAAAGGCAAATTTCAATGTCGATTACGAACCCTATCGTCAAAGCTCTACAACTGCAAAAGCTGTTCAAATTTCTGGAAATCTCTATGTTTGGGAGGGTGGCGATTTTTCAACCTTGCTTCCTGGTATTACAGGACTAGGGGGAGCTGGCTTCCAAGCTAAGCCTGGCTTTATTCTTGAAAATGGAACCTACACTCCTGTTCAATTCATCTCTGATTTGGGACCAACTTTTGATTATAGCAACTATAATGCTTTCCCATTCTCATTAACAAAATAAAGTAAAGAAGCTATCTGGAGAGATGGCTTCTTTTTTGGCTCAAACTCTTATCATTCAAGATCTCATTTCTGCTTAAAAAATGGTAGAATAGTTACATGCAAACAAAACCAACGTCAGCCTATGTGCACATTCCATTTTGCACACAAATTTGTTATTATTGTGACTTTTCCAAGGTCTTTATTAAAAATCAGCCCGTTGATGACTACCTACGGGCTTTGATTCGTGAGTGGGAGCTTTTAGATATCAAGGAGCTTCGCACCCTTTATATTGGTGGTGGGACACCGACAGCTATTTCTGCGGAGCAATTGGACTACCTTTTAAGCAATCTTCAGAAAAACTTGGATTTGTCTAAGTTGGAGGAGTTTACCATTGAGGCCAATCCTGGGGATTTGACGGTTGATAAGATTGAGGTGCTCAAAAAATCAGCTGTTAATCGCGTATCTTTAGGGGTTCAGACCTTTGATGACAAGCACTTGCGTCAAATTGGTCGCAGTCACAATCAAGCACAGATTTATGAAAGTATTGATAGCTTAAAGGCTGCTGGTTTTCATAATATTTCCATTGACCTCATTTATGCACTACCTGGTCAAACCATGGATCAGGTCAAGGAAAATGTGAGAAAGGCACTGGAACTGGATATTCCACACCTAAGTCTCTACAGTTTGATATTGGAACATCACACGGTCTTTATGAATAAGATGCGTCGGGGTAAGCTCAATCTGCCAACTGAGGACTTGGAAGCAGAGATGTTTGACTATATTATCCAAGAGTTGGAAAACAATGGTTTTGAGCACTACGAGATTTCAAACTTTACCAAACCTGGGATGGAGAGTCGTCACAATCTCATGTATTGGAATAATGATGAGTATTATGGTGTGGGTGCTGGAGCCTCTGGTTATGTCAATGGTGTTCGTTATCGCAATAGAGGCCCTATCCAGCATTACCTAAAGGCTATAGCTGAGGATGGTCATGCTAGACTTCACGAGGAGCATCTGACTAAGGCAGAGATGATGGAAGAGGAGTTCTTCCTTGGTTTGCGTAAAAAGTCGGGGGTGTCTATTAAACGTTTTGAAGAGAAGTTTGGCTTGTCATTCGCGGATACTTATGGAGACATTGTAAAAAAACTACAGGAAGATGGGCTCTTGGTCAAGGATCCAGAGGTGGTTCGTATGACTAAACGAGGACTCTTTTTGGGTGATAGTGTCGCTGAACAATTTATCTTGGAGGATTAGATGGGATTAAAATTTAGTATTCCTTATCAAATTCCGTTTTATGAGACGGATATCACGCATCAGGTAAAATTACCGCACTTATTGGCGTTTTCATTGCAAGTATCTGGTATGCAGTCAGAATCTCTGGGAAATACGGATAAGGACGTTTTTGATAAGTACGGTCTGGTTTGGATTGTGACAGACTATGCGATTGAGATTGACCGTTTGCCTCGCTACAACGAAAAGGTGACCATTACAACGGAAGCTATTTCCTATAATAAGATTTTCTGTTACCGTAATTTTTACATCACAGATGAAACTGGTCAACAAATCATGCTCTTTAAGACTACTTTTGCTCTCATGGATTATGAAACGCGTAAGGTAGCCGAAGTACCAGATGAGGTGGTAGCACCTTATGGGGCTGATAAGCTAAAAAGTTGCTTAGAGGGCCTCGCTATAAGGCTTTGGAAAATCCAATTGAGACTTTATATCGTGTGCGTTATTTTGACCTAGATATGAATGGTCACGTTAATAATAGCAAGTACTTGGAGTGGATGTTGGATGTTTTCGATTTGGATTTTTTGACCAAGTACACACCAGCCCATATTGACCTCAAGTATGTTAAGGAAATTCATCATGGGTCAGAGATTTATTCAGGCTATGAGTTTGACCAAGAAAGTTTGAGCAGTCAACATCAGATTTGTGTTGATGGCAATATTCATGCTCAGGCCATTATCCAATGGAAAGAAATAGGAGAAGAGTAGGATGACATATAAAGGTTATTTGATTGATTTAGATGGGACTATTTACAAGGGGAAGGATCGTATTCCTGAGGGAGAAGTCTTCGTAAAGGAGTTACAGAAGCGTCAGATTCCCTATCTTTTTGTGACTAATAATAGTATGCGTACACCAGAGATGGTGCAAGAGCTTTTGCGTAATCAGTGTGAGTTGGAAACGCCTCTTGAGACCATTTACACAGCTACTTTGGCGACAGTTGACTACATGAACGATATGAATCGTGGCAAGACGGTTTATGTTATCGGTGAGACTGGGCTTAAATCTGCCATTGCGGAAGCGGGATATACGGTAGATGAGGAAAATCCTGCCTATGTTGTGGTGGGCTTGGACCGTGAAGTCACTTATGAAATGTTGGTTAAAGCAACGCTTGCTATCCACAAAGGGGCTATATTTATTGGAACTAACCCAGATTTGAATATCCCAACTGAACGAGGCCTGCTTCCAGGTGCTGGTTCCCTCTTAGCTCTTATCGAGGCGGCTACCCGTGTGAAACCAATCATTATTGGTAAGCCTAAAGCTATTATCATGAACAAGGCTCTTGAAATCCTTGGGACAGAACGTAGCCAAACTATTGTGGTTGGTGACAATTACTTGACTGATATTACAGCTGGTATTAAAAATGACTTTCCAACACTTCTTGTGACAACTGGATTTACCAAGGCGGAAGAAGTTGCGAATTTACCAGTAAAACCAGACCATGTGCTTTCTAGTCTAGCGGAGTGGGATTTTGATGCGAACTAAGATTGAGGCTGTTCTGACTCCGATTTGGCTCTTGGCCCTGTCTATCCTAGTGACGATTTATCTGGCATGGGGCTTTTATTATTTTGATATTGATTGGATGCATCTTTTGGACTATGTCATTCTTGGCAAGACAGAGCTCTGGCATAATTTCAATATCCTCATGCAGTACTTGACCTTTCCTTGGGTTGGTCATCTGTCCATGCCTGATTTTCCATCGTCGGAGAGTGGGCTTAAGCATTTCCATGATGTCAAGTGGCTCTTTCATTTGGTACAGGTGCTTGTTATTCTACTAGCCTATCCAGCTCTGACTTTTCTTTGGCGAAATGTGAAGAAAGGGACCTTTGGTCTTTACGTTAAACTTTATATGAGTCTGGCACTCTTGCCGGTCCTTATTGGGGTTGTGGGGCTTTTTCTCGGATTTGATGAGTTTTTTACGCTCTTTCATGAAGCCCTCTTTCCTGGGGATAGCAGTTGGCTCTTTAATCCCATGTTGGACCCGATTATCAACGTTTTGCCAGAAGAGTATTTCCTTCAGTGTTTTGTCATTTTCTTTCTTGTCTATGAGGGAATCATGGTGAGTTTGACTTGGTTGGCCCGTAAGCAACTTAAAATGTATTTGAAAAATAAGGAGTAGTTATGTCTATTCGTGATAACCATTTGCATACCCATCATTCTTATGATTCGGATGCGAACTTTACTGACTATTTGACGCATTTTGATGGGGAGATTGTAACGACTGAGCATTATGATCTCTCTAATCCTTATACCAAACAGGATGATGTGCCCGAGTACGAGGCCTATAGTCGTGAGATTGAAAGTCTTAACCGTAAGTATGGCAATCGTATAAAACGTGGTATCGAGATTGGTTATTACCAGCCTAGGGAGAGGGATATTTTAGACTTTCTGGATGGTAAGGACTATGATCTCAAACTTTTATCTGTTCACCATAATGGGGTCAATGATTATCTTGATGATGAGGTAGCTGATATGGATAAGGCAAGCATTATTCAAGAATATCTGGACAAGTTGGAGTACGCTATTGGTCGTGTGGACGCAGATGTTTTGGCCCACTTTGACTATGGTTTCCGCCTGTTTGACGTGACTGTTGATGAGCTAAAAGTCTATGAGGAGCAGCTCAAACGTATTTTCCAGAAAATGATTGCTAATGATTTGGCTTTTGAGCTGAATGCAAAGAGCATGTACCTCTATCATCACGAAGCCCTCTACCGTTATGCCCTAGGCCTTGTTAAGAATTTGGGATGTCGCAAGTATTCTATTGGGTCTGATGGTCATAAATTAGAGCATTTCCGTCTGAACTTTGATCAGATTCAGGAGCTCTTGAGAGAATTTGGCATTACAGAAGATATGATTATATAGCGAAGATAGCTTCAACTGAAGCTGTCTTTTTCTTAAGGAAATCTTAAAGAAAAGGCGTGGTTGTGGGAATTATAGAAGATTTTAAGCTTTGCTTGTTATCCTTAATTCAAGTAAAGGAAACTTATGGTTTCTATCTTATCTTTCAAAATTGGAGGTCTTCTATGAAATTTCTCAAAAGGCATGCCTATGCCTTAGTTTTTACCCTTTTTCTTATGGGGGCAAATGTCTACTCTCTCTTAAAGGTCTTTGTCATTCCCTCAGCGGTCTCAACGGTTTCAGCCAATACGACTAGTTCAACCACAGCGTCGTCGACGGCATCTACCAGTACTGGTAAGGTAACTAAGACGGATACGACTTATAAAGATGACAATATGGATATCAAAATCACGACAGGTAAAACCAGTGATACCACTTACTATGTGGCCGATATCCAGCTTTCAAGTGCAGATTACCTTAAAAACGGCTTTGGCACAAAATACCTATGGGACCAACATCACCGACACTACTTCAAGTATTGCCCAGCAAAACAATGCAATCTTTGCCATCAATGGTGACTATTATGGCGCTAACCAGTCGGGCTATGTGATTAAAAATGGTCAAGTCTATCGTGATACTGATCGAAACAGTGACTACGAGGACCTTTGCAGTCTACTCAGATGGTAGCTTTAAGACCTTTAACGAGAGCGATACAACAGCTCAAAAATTGGTCGATTCAGGTGTGGTGAATACCTTCGCCTTTGGTCCAACCTTAGTTGAAAATGGCAAGATAGCTGTATCGGAAAATGAAGAGGTTGGTCAAGCCATGGCAGACAATCCACGTACAGCTATCGGAGTCATTGAAGAGAGTGATGGCAGTGTGCACTATATTGTCATTGTCTCTGATGGTCGTACCAGTGAATCGTCAGGATTGACCCTCTATGAAATGGCAGAGTTGATGAAATCATATGGTGTGACGACAGCCTATAACCTTGACGGTGGTGGCTCATCTACTATGTACTTCAATGGTCAAGTCATTAACAAGCCAACCACAAACGGAAACAAAATTTCAGAAAGGGCGGTGAGCGATATTGTTTACATCGGTTACTAAAAAATCAGCCAGCAAACACTTTTTCACTTATATCAGTTTAACCATTTTTAGCTTAGTCTTTACTTTTGTCTATGAACGCTTTTCTTATGGGGAATCATCCATGTTTATGCGTATGATGTTTTTTGCACCATTAGCTGGAGCACTTATCTATCTGCTAACAGGAGTGGGAATGTCTTGGGTGAGAACACGTCTTTCAAAACTTCTTTTTAATTCGTCTATTGCCGTTGTTGCTAGTGCCTGCTTGGTTAAGGGAATCGTTGAGGTTTCAGGTCGTACGACTAGCGTGGATATTCCTTATTGGTATGTTGCTGCGGGGCTGCTTTGTTTGAGTATTATGACAGGATTTATCAGACCTAGAAAATTGGCATAAAATAAGAGCTTGGAGCTGTGCTTCAGGCTTTTTGTCTTGCATTGAAAAATTATTTAGGATAAATATACAAAACATAATAGGAAGAAATTATTTAAAACTGGGAATTTGCCTAAAGAAATTTTCATAAAAAAACTGAGACTGATTTTTTTGTGATAGGAATTTAGATAGAACGAGACTGTCTGTAGTGATGGAAATACCTGAATTTATCGTGTTTCCAGCGCTAGGAATTTTTGAGACATGAGGTTCAAAACTTAGTCATGGAATTTCTTGGATGGCTACAATCATCTACCGAATCATTTTACCCGCGTCCGTCATCACCTAAGAAAAGTCTTAAAAGGCTTGTTTCTGCTATTAAATATACATGATTTTCAACTTTTTATAAAAATATACAAAAAAGACTTGCTTTATTCTGAATTTTCAGGTAAAATAAGTTAAAATCGAAATCGTTGATAGAAAAAGTCAGATCGTTTCACAGAGAATGCGGGAAGCTGAGAACGCATGAGATCAAAGACGACACATTCTTGAGAGCGTATGCGAACTCTGGATGACAGTAGTGTACGACGGGTGGTTCCGTTAGAGACTAGGAGTTACAAGAGAGACCTTGTGACTTCATGAGGAAGAGGGGGTGACCCCTGTTCGAATTAAGGTGGAACCACGTGCCAACGTCCTTGCAAAAGTTGTTTTTGCGAGGGCGTTTTTTGTTACACTTGCTTTTAGTATTTGTAGCTAGCCGTACACTTGGTTGGAGTTGAACAGAAAGGATAAACTATGGAAATCAAAGGATTACGAAAGATTGAACCCTATGTGGCAGGTAGTCAGCCTGCTGAGAAAAATATCATTAAGTTGAATACTAATGAAAATGCTTATGGACCAAGTCCAGCAGTTCATCAAGCTTTAGCATCCTTTGATGCCCATCAGTTACGCAAGTATTCGACTTTGGATCAAGCAGCTTTACGTCAGGCCTTATCTGAACAGTTAGGTGTTCCTACCAATCAAGTGATTATTGGAAACGGGTCAGACGATATTCTGTCAATGGCTTTTCTAGCTTTCTTTAATAGCGAGGAAGAAGTTTTGTTTCCAGATTTGACCTATGGTTTTTACAAGGTATGGGCAGATTTGTACCACATCCCTTTTAGAGAAGTGCCCTTGAGTTCTTCATTTGGGGTTGATACTCAAGATTATCTGGGGGAAAAATTGGTGGGATTGTCATTACCAATCCTAATGCGCCAACAGGTATTTATAAACCGCTCGATCAAATTGAGGAGATTGTAAAGGCCAACCAGTCGGTAGTTGTGATTATTGACGAAGCCTATATTAACTTTGGTGGGGAGACGGCCTTACCGCTCCTAGAAAAAGTATGAC